>Ga0105105_10000127_pt1 | contig 35494 bp, 37 predicted proteins | sample PPLLaktember2015_4_FD_79108 | JGI IMG/M metagenome (GOLD analysis project Ga0105105, IMG submission 79108) | Freshwater sediment microbial communities from Prairie Pothole Lake near Jamestown, North Dakota, USA - PPLs Lake P8 Core (1) Depth... | ecosystem: Environmental > Aquatic > Freshwater >...
CCGCCGCCCCCGCCGCCGGCAGAGGTGCCGCTCCCCGGCACGGCAGCCCTGCTGCTCATCGGCCTCGGTGCCCTCGGACTGGCCGGACGTCGACGCAAGTCGCGCGACGCCTGATCCGGTAGCAGGTACTCGCTCTCGTCAGAATCCGCCCTCCGGGCGGATTCTGCATTTCAGGGCTACAGCGCCGGCCCGCTCACTCCGTGAGCGCGCCGCGGGCGCGATGGCGCTCGTCGATCTGCGCAGCCCCCAGGATCCGGATGCCCGTCTCGTCCCCACGCAAGGCGTCCACCGCGACCCGCGCGATCTGGACCGAGGTCAGGGTCGGCACCGAGCGCGGCATCATCAGCATCTGCAGGCTCAGGTAGACCCCGGCCACACGCTGCAGCCAGTTGCCGCCGGTCGAGGCGGCCATCGCCACGGGACGCAGCACGGTGACGGCCTCGAACGACAGCCGGGCCATCTCGAGCTCGGCCTCGCCGGTCAGCCCGAGATGCAGCCCCGACATCTGCTGCCAGGCCGGCAGCGGATGCACCAGCACCAGCCGACGCGCACCCGCGGCCGCCGCGGCCGCGGCGATCCGCGGCATGCCCGCCGGCTCGACCAGCGCGAAGGGCGCGTCCCGGCCATGGAACGAGCGCGCGCCCGGCGCGAGCGGATCGAGCGTCTGCGCGATGACGACGTCGGCGAGCGACGGCAGCCCGGTCACCGGGGCGAGCGCCAGGCCGCGCAGCCCGAGGTTCATGCTGGCCTCGCCCTCGGAGAGCGCCACCACCTCGTCGTAGCCGCCCCGGGCGAGCGCCTCGTTGAGGATCGCCTCGCCGAGCCGGCCGACGGCGCCGGCCACCAGCAGTCTACGCACGGTGCCGCGCGCGCGGGATGCGGCCGGCGCGCCGGCCGAGCGCAGCGCGAAGGTGGGGTCCAGGGACATCGGCCGCAGCTTACGCGAGCGGCCGGCACGCCCCGGCGAATCAGCCCGGACGCTTGGCCAGCAGCGCCCAGACGCCGGCCGCCGACAGCAGCGTGCCGCCGGCGATGTTGAAGCGGCGCTGCGCGCGCGGCGAGGCGAGCAGGCGCCGTGCCGAGGCCGCGAAGGTCGCGTAGAGCGTCGCGTTGAGCGCGGCCATCGCGACGAAGGTCGTCGAGAGCACCCAGAGCTGGCGTCCGACGTCGCCGGCCGGGTCCAGGAACTGCGGCAGGAAGGCGACGAAGAACACGATGCCCTTCGGATTGAGCGCGGTGACCAGCCAGGTGTTGGCGAACAGCCGCCAGCGCGACTCGGGCGCGGCCGGAGCGGGCGCCTGCAGCGGCGAGCCGCCGGCACGCAGCAGCTTCACCCCCAGCCACAGCAGGTACAGCCCGCCGGCCCATTTCACCACGGTGAACCACACCGCCGACGTCGCCAGCAGCGCGCCGAGTCCGAGCAGCGACAGCACCAGCGCGGTGGAGTCGCCCAGCGCGACCCCGGCCACGAGCGGCAGGTTCGCGCGACGTCCGTGGGTGACCGAATAGCTGATCACGGTCAGGATCGTCGGCCCGGGCAGCAGGAGGAGCACCGCGGAGGCGGCGACGAAGGCGAGCCAGGTGTCGAGGGCCATGACGGGATTCCGAAGGGGCGCCGGCGCGGAACCGCGGAGCCCGGACAGTCTGCCATGCCCGCCACCCCGACTCACCAGCCGGACGGCATCCGGCGTCGCCAGCCGAGGGCGGCGTCGGCCGCGGCCCGCTCGGCGGCGAGCGAGCGACGCAGCGCCGCGGGCACGCCGATGTCCGCCAGCAGGCGATCGTCGAGCGCGCGCAGCGCGCGGCGCTGGTGCCATGCGCGCAGCGCGGTCCGCAGCGTGGCCAGCCGTCGGCGCAGCGGCCCCGGGCGCGATGCGGCCGGCGCGTCGGCCGCGCGGCACAGATGCACGAGCGCCGGCTCGATGCCGTCGGACTCGAGCACGAGCACGCCCGCGTCGACGATGTCCAGCCAGTCGCCGGCGCCGACGAAGCGATCCTCGGATCGACCGCTCTGCGTGACCCAGACCCGACCGGCGCCGACGGCGAGACGGGCGCCGCGCGGCTGCGACAGCCGCATCGCACGGCCCACGGGCACGACCAGCGCGAGCGTGACCGGCGCCGCCGTGGCGGACACGGAGGACGCGGAGGACGCGGAGGACGCGGAGGACGCGGAGGACGCGAGCGGCGCTGCGCGGCCGGCGACGGCCGCTGCCGCGGCGGCTCCGACGAGGGCGAGACGAGGTTCCATGCCCCGATGCTGGACCGCCCGCCGGCTCGCGCACAGCCACAGCGCCGCACGACCCGGACCCGCACACCCGCGCGAAGCGGACCGCTGTACCGGTTCGATGCACGCCACGCTGTATCGGCCCCGAGCCGATCGGCCGGTACAGAATGCAGCGATGGATCCGCACGACACCCTGTACCTGCGCATCGCCGACACGATCGCCGCATCGGTGCGCACGGGCACGCTCGCACGCGGCGACCGGCTGCCGTCGGTGCGCGACACCGCGCGCCGCGAGGGCGTGTCGGTCGCGACCGCCGTGCAGGCGTACCGCACGCTCGAGGACGCGCGACTGATCGAGGCACGCCCCCGCTCCGGCTACTACGTCGCCGCCCGCCCGCCGCGCGCGCCCGAACCCGAGCCGTCGAGCCCGCCCGCCGATGCGGTCGAGGTCGATCTGGGCCGGATCGGCGCGGAGATCGTGCGGCTCGCCCACGATCCCGACCACGTGTCCTTCGGCGCGGCCTGCCCCGGCGAGCAGCTCTTCGACCAGGACCGCATCCGCCGGACGCTGAGCCGCACCGTCCAGCGCCATCGCGGCCTGCTCGCCCACTACTCGGTCGGACCCGGACGCATCGAGCTGCGCCGCGCGATCGCCCGCCACGCGCTCGGCATGGGCTGCGCGCTCGATCCGCGCCAGGTCACGGTGACCAACGGCTGCATCGAGTCGATCACGCTCGCGCTGCGCGCGGCCACGCGACCCGGCGACGTCGTGGCCCTGGAATCGCCGACGTACTTCGGCTTCCTGCAGATCCTCGAGAGCCTGCATCTGCGCGCGCTCGAGATCCCGACCCATCCGCGCACCGGCCTCTCGGTCGACGCGCTGCGCCTGGCGATCGAGACGCAGCCGGTGCGCGCGGTGCTCGCGGTGCCGACGCTGTCGAATCCGCTCGGCGCCTGCATGCCGGCCGGCGAGCGGCGGCGGCTCGCGCAGCTCGTGGCCGAGCACGACATCCCGCTGATCGAGGACGTGATCTACAACGACCTCGCCGAGCACGACGACAAGCGGCGCGCGGTGCGCGCCTTCGACACGACCGGCCACGTGATGGTCTGCGGCTCGTTCACCAAGACCGTGGCGCCCGGCATCCGACTCGGCTGGATCGACGGGGGCCGCTGGAGCGATCGGGTGCAGCAGCTCAAGTCCACGACCAGCGGCGGTCAGACGGCGGTGCTCGAGCTGGCGCTCGCCGACCTGCTGATGCAGCCCGGCCACGAATCCGCGTACCGGCACCTGCGCAGCACCATCGCCGCGCGCGTCGACGAGGCCCGCGGCCTGGTCGCGGGCCACTTCCCGCGCGGCACCCGGGTGACCGATCCGCCCGGCGGCTTCATCCTCTGGGCCGAGCTGCCCGCCGCGATCGATTCGCTGCGACTGTTCGAGGCCTGCCTCGCCGAGCGCATCTGCGTGGCGCCCGGCGTGCTGTTCGGCGCGAGCGGGCGCTACCGGCACTGCGTGCGGCTGGGCGTCGGCGGCGCCTGGGACGAGACGCATCGCGACGCACTGCGCCGCGTCGGCCGGATCGCCGCGTCGATGCTGCCGGCCGCGGCACCGCGCAGCGAAGCGATGGCCCTGACCTGACCTGATCCCGACCCCGACCCCGACCCCGATCCGGAGAACTCCGATGCCCGTGCGGCGCTTCATCCAGTGCGACGTGTTCAGCCCCGTCCCCACGCAGGGCAACGGCCTCGCCGTCGTCGTCGACGCCGACGGCCTGTCCGACGACGCGATGCAGCGCTTCGCCGCCTGGACGAACCTCGCGGAGACGACCTTCCTGCTGCCGCCGACCGACCCGCTCGCCGACTACCGCGTGCGCATCTTCACGCCGATGCGCGAGATGCCGTTCGCCGGCCATCCCACGCTCGGCAGCTGCGCGAGCTGGCTGCATGCCGGCGGCGTGCCGCGCGAGCCCGGTCTGGTGCGCCAGCAGTGCGGCGTGGGGATCGTGCCCGTGCGGATCGAGTCGGGCGGACGCTTCGCGTTCGACGCGCCGCCCACCGCGGTGCGTCCGATGGACCCCGCGACGCGGGCCGCGATCGTCGAGGCGCTGGCGCTCGAACCCGGATCGATCGTGCGCTGCGCCGAGCTGCAGAACGGTCCGGTGTGGCAGGCCTTCGAGCTGACGTCCGCACAGGCGGTGCTGGCCGCCGATGCGTCACGCGTGCGCTGGCCGACGTTCCGCTCGATCGGGCTGATCGGCCCGCGTCCGGCGGGCGACGCCTGCGACTGGGAGGTCCGGATGCTCGCGCCCTCGAGCGGCATGAGCGAGGACCCGATCACCGGCTCGCTGAACGCCGCGATCGCGCGCTGGCGGCGCGCCGAGGGACGGCTCGGGGCGGCGACGACCGTCGCGCAGGGCACGGCGATCGGCCGCAGCGGCCGCGTGAGCGTCTCGCCCGACGGTGATGCGGTCTGGATCGGCGGCCAGGTGCACGTGCTCGTCGCAGGCACGCTGACGCTGTAGCGGCCCGGACGATGCGCGCGGCGCGGGCTCCGCGGCCCGGGTCGACGCGCACTCGGCCGCGCGGGCCGAGGCGCTCAGCCGTCGGCGCGCCGGCGGCGCTTGGCGTCGTACATCGCCGCGTCCGCCTCGTGCAGGGCGCGCTCCGTGCCGCGGGAGCCGCCCGCGAGCATCGACACGCCGTGGCTCGCCTCGGGCACGACCGTCGTCCCGCCGGGCAGCACGACCGGCACCCGGGTCGACGCGAGGATCCGCTCGGCCGCGGCCTGGGCGGCCTCGAGCGAGCCGACCGCGCCCATCACGATCACGAACTCGTCGCCCCCCAGCCGAACGACATGGTCCAGCCCGCGCACCGTGCGCTGCAGGGCCTCCGCGAACGACCGCAGCACGAGGTCGCCCGCGGCATGACCGTGGGTGTCGTTCAGCGTCTTGAAGCCGTCGAGGTCGATGAAGGCGAGCGCGACGCCCGAGCGGTCCGACAGGTTCGCCAGGTAGTCGCCCAGCCACTGACGGTTGCGGAGCCCGGTGAGCGCGTCGCGATGGCTGCGGTCGCGCAGCGTGCCGACCAGCGCGTCGATCCGACGGCCCTGCGCGATCCTCAGCCGCAGGTCGACGTGCAGCGCGCGCATCGCGAGCCCGCCGACGCCGAGCGCGAGGCCCGCGGTCCACACCACCATGCCCAGGTGGTCCGGGTACTCGAGGACGACCGAGAAGGCCACCAGCCCGACCATCGTCGCGTTGAACGACGCCCAGGCGAGCGGCAGCGGATGCAGGCCGAAGGGCGAGAGGCCGCAGACCAGCGCGATCAGCACGAGCGCGAAGCCGCGGACCTCGGGTTCGGGCACGGCCATCGCCAGCGCGCCCAGCCCGCCCATCATCGCGCCGGTGAGCGCGGTGCCGACCGCGACGCCGCGGGCCATGCGGCGCGCACCTTCGGGCGATCGGCCCGCGGCGCTGACGGGCCGCAGCAGCCCGAAGCGCACGCCGAGGATCGCGACGATCGACACCCACCAGGCACCGAGCGCGACCGCGGTCGCCGGATCCCAGGCGCAGGCGGTGACCGCGCCGGCGGCCAGCATCATCACCGGCATCGCCACGCGCGCGCCGTGCTCGAGATGTCGCAGGCGCTCGACCGTGTCGTCGTCGCGGCCGTCGAGGTCGATGCCGAGCCCGAGCGTCGCCCGGACCCGGCGCATGAGGGGGACGGCTTCGTCTAGGGTGCTGGACAGATCACGCATGGGTCGGCTTCATGCCGGGCGCTGCGCGGGCGAGGTCGCACGCGGCGGGCCGGCGGTCCGACACAGTCTCGGACGGCGCCGGACGCGGCGCGCGGAACTGCCGCACACCTCACCCGCCGCTCGTCGGCGTCGTGCCCGCCGCCCGTCGGCGACGGCGGGCGGCGCCTCAGATCAGCACCGCGCAGGAGTCCGGCGGCGCCTGGTCCCGGTCGGTCATGCCGTAGTCGCGCAGCACCGCCGCGACGCGGATCCGGTAGTCGGCGAAGACGTCGCTGCGGCCCTCCTGCTGCCCCGTCCGGTGTCCGGCGTGCGTGCGCCAGGCGCGGACCGCCTCCTCGTCCCGCCACAGCGACAGCGACAGGAACTTGCCCTCCGTGGTCAGGCTCTGGAAGCGCTCGACCGACACGAAGCCGTCGATGCCCTGGAGCATCGGCTTCATCTCGGCGGCGAGGTCGAAGTAGCGCTGCGCGCGTCCCGGCTTCGGGTGGACTTCGAAGATGACGGCGATCATGGGGGGGTCTCCAGCGTCCCGGGGGTGGGGGTGTAGGCTGACGGCACGCAGCCTACAAGATGCCCGCCCTCGCGATGCGCACACCCCTGCCCCCCGGCCGCCAGGTCCTGGTCACCGAGTTCGCCGACAGCCCGTCCGAGGCGATCGAGCGGTCCACCACGCTGGTGGCCCAGCCCCCGCCCGATCCGTCCTCGCTCGGCCCGGACGAGGTCGTCGTCGGGATCCGCGCCGCCTCGGTCGGCTGGGTCGACCTGCTGATGACCAGCGGCCAGTACCAGCACATGGCCGAACCGCCCTACTGCCCCGGCATCGAGTACGCCGGCGTGGTCGAGCGGGTCGGCGCGGGCGTCGACCCCGCGCGGTGCCGCGAGGGCGACCGGGTCATCGTCGACTTCATGCAGGTCGGCCCGCGCACCGGCGGCGCGTACCGCCGCGCCGGCGGGTTCGCGTCGTACGCGGTCGTGCCGGCGCAGGCCGTCGTCCCGATCCCGGCGCGCCTCGACTTCGACCAGGCCGCGTGCCTCCTCGGCGCCTACGAGACCGCGCACCACTGCCTCGTCACCCGAGCGCAGCTGCGCGCCGGCGAGACCGTGCTGGTGACCGGCGCCTCGGGCGCCACCGGGCTGGCCGCCGTGCAGGTCGCCCGGCGGCTCGGCGCCACCGTCATCGGCACCGGCCGCTCCGATGCCAAGCTCGCCGTGGTGCGCGCGCTCGGCGCCGACCACGTCGTCAACAGCCGCGGCGGCGACGGCGAGCCCGAGGTGCGGCGCTTCCGCGACGAGGTCAAGGCGCTGACCGGCGGGCGCGGCGTCGACGTGGTCTACGACACGGTCGGCGGCGACGTCTCGCTCGAGTGCCTGCGCTGCGTCGACTTCGGCGCGCGCTTCGTGATCGTCGGCTGGACCTCCACGCCCGACGTCGCGCGCGGGCGCGGTCAGCGCGGCGCACCGCGCGCCAACCAGCTGCCGACCAACCTGATCCAGATGAAGGGCCTGAGCGTGCTCGGCGCGCCCGCCGTGATCTCGGTCGGGCGCGACCCGACGCTGCGGCCGCCGCGGCTCGCGCAGGTGCTGGCCTGGGCCGCGAGCGGCGAGATCGCGCCGCAGGTCTCGCACGCGTTCCCGCTGGAACGCTTCCGCGAGGCGATGCGGGCGCGCTGGGAGGGGGAGGTGATCGGCGGGTGCGTGCTGCGGCCCTGAGCCGCACGCGGCGCCTGGGCCGCCCGCAGCGCCTGCAGCGCCTACTCGTCCGTGAGCGGCGCCGGTTCGTCCGTTCGCCGCGCGGGCGGCGTCCGCTCAGGCGCCGCCGGCCTCCCGCGGCTTCATCCCGAACCAGGGCCTGAGCGGCCCCAGGCGGCGGACCAGGCCGTGGACGGCGAACCCGATCGCGAACGTCGCCACGATCAGCACCGGCCCTTCCAGACGCGGGACCCAGCCGAGCGGCAGCAGCATCTGGCTGCCCACGATGATGACCGTCTGGTGCACGAGGTACAGCGGGAAGACCGCCTCGGTCAGCCGCGCCCGCGGCCGCGCGTCGACGTCGAGATGGCGCCGCGCGAAGCCGAACGCCGCGACGAGCGCGCACCAGGTCTGCACCGAGATCGCCGCCTGCGCGAGCGGCCCGGCCGGCACCAGCCACACCGACGCCGCCCAGGCGTCGACGGCCAGCAGCAGCGCCGGCCAGCGCAGCGCGGCCATCCGGTCCCAGACGCCGGGCACGAGCGAGCACACCGCACCCGCCGTGAACATCGATCCGTACAGCAGATGGGCGAACGGATCGTCCACCAGGGCGTGGGTGACCGGGAACCGCTCCAGCAGCGCGAGTCGCAGCATCAGGATCCACAGCACCGGAACCGCCAGCAGCAGGACGCCGCGGCTCGGCGGCGACGCGGCGCGGGCCCACGACGCGAGCGCGCCGGGCCGCACCGCGAGCACCGCGCACAGCAGCATCGTGTACAGCCACAGGTAGGGCAGGAACCACAGGTGGTTCCAGGTCGGCAGGATCAGGCAGGCGCCGCCGTCCCGGCAGAAGCCCGCGTAGCCGGTGAAGTACAGCCCGAGGAAGTCGGCGTAGCCGCCGGTGTACGCGAACCGGCGCAGCACCTCGACGAACGCCTGCGGCGGCACGATCAGCACCACCCCGCACAGCAGCGGCAGCAGCAGCTGGCGGCTCCGGCGCCGGGCCACCGCCGCGGCGGACCCGGTGCCGAGCATGCGCGCGGTGACCGCGCCGGACACCATGAAGAGCAGGCTCATGCGCCACGGCTCGACCAGCCGCATCCACGGCTCCAGCGCCCGATCGGCGAACGGGCTCTTCACGTGGAAGTCCCAGGTCACGTAGTACATGCCCACGTGATAGAGCACGAGGACCGCGAACGCGCCGATCCGCAGCCAGTCGAGGAAGAACAGGCGCCCGGGGTCCGGGGACCCGCGGTCGGGGTTCAGCGCCGGGGGCACGGGGCGGCGGGCTCGCGATGGATTCGGACCGGCATGACTGCGGCGGGGTTCGGCGGGCAAGGCCAAGACTCTAGGCCGGAAACGGCCGAGCCTGCTTAAGAGACTCTTAAGAAGCGCTGAGGGAACTCTTACGAAACGGGCCCGGCGGGGGTCGGCAGACTCCTCCTCACCGATCGCGGACACCGATCCGCGGCGACCTGAACCCCCCGAACCCCAGGAGGACCCCATGGACCAGTCGACCTTCATCCGCTTCGACGACGCGCTGCCGCTGGACGCCGCGCCCCGCATCGACCTGTACGGCCTCGTGCACAAGGGCCTGCGCGCCTTCATGTTCGACACGCTGGCGCGCATGGGCCGCTGCGACGCGAACGACCCGCAGGACCTCGCCGACACGCTGTCCGCGACCCGGCAGCTGCTCGCGGTCCTGCACGGACACCTGCACCACGAGAACGACTTCGTGCACGCCGCGCTCGAGGCGCGCCGCCCGGGCGCCTCGCGGCCGACCGCCGAGGACCACGAGGGCCACGAGCAGGCGATCGCCGCGCTCGAGGCCGCCGTCGACGAGCTCGGGTCGATCGACGCGGCGCGCCGCCCGCGCGCCGCCTACCGGCTGTACCTGCGGCTGGCGCGCTTCGTCGCCGAGAACCTCGAGCACATGGAGGTCGAGGAGACCCACCTGACCGCGCTGCTGCGCGACGCGTTCGACGACACCGAGCTCGCGGCGATCCACGAGCGCCTCGTCGCATCGATCCCGCCCGAGGAGCTGGCGACGGTCCACCGCTGGATCTTCGTCGGCATCACCCACGACGAGCGCGTCGGCATGCTGTCCGCGATGCGCGAGCACGCACCCGCGCCGGTCTTCGAGGGGTCGGTGGCACGCTGTCGCGACCTGCTCGCGCCGCGCGACTGGGCGAAGCTCGCGCGCGCGCTCGATCTGCCCGCGGTGGCGGGTCTGGTCGAGATCTGGTGAGGCGGCCCGGCGGCCCGGCGGCCCGATGAGGCCGCCGATCGCCCCGGGTGCGGCGCCTTCGCCGAGCGCCTAGACTGGCGTCTTCCAGCACCCTGCGGGCGGCCTTCCACGGCCGCCCGGCCGCCTCCGTCGCCATGCCCGTCGCCATGCCCGTCGCACGCCCCGTCGTCAGCGCCTCGACCCGCTCCATCGCGAGCGCCTCGGCCAGCCCCACCGGACCCTCCCGCCGGTTCGCCCTGCTCGGCCTCGCCGCGCTTGCGCTCGCCCTCGCCGCCTGCCGCGGCGCGGACGCGGCCGACTCGGTCAGCCTCGACACCGCCCGCGCCGAGCTCGCGGCCGGCCGCGCGGTCGTGATCGACATCCGGGAGCCCGACGAACACCTCACCGGCGTGGCCGCCGGCGCACGCCTGTTGCCGATGAGCCGGCTGGCCGCGCGCATCGGCGAGATCCCCACCGATCCGTCGCAGCCGGTGCTGCTGATCTGCCGCACGCAGAACCGCTCGAGCGCCACGCTCAAGGCGCTGCGCGAGCGCGGCTACGCCCATGTCCGCTACGTCGACGGCGGCATGTCGGAGTGGGCGCGACGCGGCTGGCCGATGGTGACGCCGCCGCGCTGAGCCGGGCCGCGCCGAACCGATCGGCGCACCCACGCCTTGACGCACCCCGCGGTGCTGCCGACACTCGGCCGGCGACGCGCCCGCGCACCCGACCCCCGGGCGTGACCGGCGCGCGGCGAAGCGGGGAGACCACACGATGGCCGGCAAGGCGCTCCAGGGCGTGCGCGTGCTCGAACTCGGCAGCCTGATCGGTGCGCCGTTCTGCGGCACGCTGATGGCCGAGTTCGGCGCGGACGTGATCAAGGTCGAGGACCCGGAGGTCGGCGACATGTCGCGCCACCTCGGCCAGGCCGTCGACGGCACCGGGCTGATGTTCGCCTCGCTCGGGCGCAACAAGCGCTGCGTGACGCTCGACCTGCGCCGCCCCGAGGGCCAGGCCGTGCTGGCGCGTCTGGCGGCCACCTGCGACGTGGTCATCGAGAACTTCCGCCCCGGCACGCTCGCCGCCTGGAACCTCGACTACGCGACGCTCTCGAAGGACCATCCGCGCCTGGTGATGGCCCACGTCTCGGGCTTCGGGCAGACCGGCCCCTACCGCGACCGCCTGGCCTTCGACCGCATCGCCACCGCGTTCTCCGGCCAGGACTTCATCACCGGCTTTCCCGAGAACCCGCCGACCCGCCCGGGCGGCGCGCTCGCCGACTACATCACCGGCATGTTCTGCACGATCGGCGTGCTGGTCGCGCTGCACCACCGCGACCACGTCAGCGGCCGCGGACAGGAGATCGACCTCGCGCTGTACGAGGGCATCCTGAGGCTCGCGGGATCGATCGAGGCCTTCGACCTGCTCGGCACCGTGCCGCAGCGGATGGGCAACGCGAACCCCGCGATCGCGCCCGCCGAGACCTTCCGCTCGCGCGACGGGCACTGGCTGTCGATCAACGGCGGCACCGACAACGTCTGGAAGCGGCTGCTCGCGCTGATGGGCCGCGAGGACCTCGCCGTCGACGCACGCTTCGCGACGGCGCGCGCCCGCGCGACGCACCAGGCCGAGGTCAACGCCATCGTCGGCGCCTGGACCGCGGGCCTCGACCTCGAGCCGCTGCTCGATGCGCTCGAGCGCGAATCGGTGCCGGCGGCCAAGGTCAACAGCATCGCCGACGTGGTCGCCGACCCGCACGTGCAGGCGCGCGGCAACGTCGTGCGCGCCGTGCTGGCCTCGGGGCGCGAGTTCCTCACCAGCGGCGTCGTGCCCAAGCTGTCGGAGACGCCGGGTTCGATCGAGTTCGTCGCGCCGGCGCTCGGCGCGCACACCGACGTGGTGCTGCGCGAGCTGCTCGGGATGTCCGACGCGGACATCGGCGCGCTCAGGCGCGAGCGGATCGTCTGAGCGGCATCGACGCGGTGGGCGCGGTGGCAGCGATCGCCGCGGCCCCCGCGGCCGTCCCCGCGACCCTCCGGCGGGCCGCGGGCCGACCCGCGTCCCTCACCGCACCTCCACCAGCCGCAGCGCGCGCGACACCTCGAGCCTGAGCCGCCCGCGCCCGGCCTTCTCCAGCCGCAGGCACGCGCAGCGGTCGGCCAGGCGACGCTGCAGCAGCACCAGCCGCGCCTCGAGGTTGTCGCCGATGTCCGGCAGCCGCAGCCGCGGATCGAGCCGCAGCTCGCGGTTGGTGAACTGCGTGCGGCCGTGCTCGACGTGGTCGCGCGCCATCAGCCACAGCACCTGGCCCGCGACGCCCTTGATCAGGTAGTCGTCGCCGAGGAACACGCTGTCGTCGTGCGGGTAGTGACGCAGCGCGATCGGTCCGGCCCCGGGCGATCGCTCGGGCACGGCGCCTCCCGCCGACGCCCCGGACGCGGCGTCCCCCGTCGAAGCCCCGGACGCGGCGTCTCCCGCCGAGGGCGCGGACGCCCGAGGCGCCCGCTCGTCCCGAGGACGCACCGACCCTGCCGTCTCGAGCTCGCGCACCTGCTGCGACTGCAGCAGCGGCATCGTCGCGCCGAGCTGCGCGGCGAGCGCGACCAGCGCGTCCTCGTCGTCGTAGCCGAAGCGGCGGTCCAACGGACTCTCGACGAACAGCACGCCGAACAGGCTGTCGGCCGCGACGATGGGCACCGCGAGCTGGCTGTGCGCCTCGGGCAGCCCCGGCAGCGCGATCTCGGTCTCCAGCCGGTCGAGCTGCCCGGCACGCGCCACCGACTCGCGCACCGCACGCAGGTACGAGTACTCGGCGCTCAGGTGGTTGATGCGGATCGCGGTTCGCTCGCGCGCGCAGGTGCCGATCAGCCCCGCGCCCATCGGCACCTCCGAGCCCGCACCCGACGACGGATAGCCACGGCTCGCGACGGTGAACAGCCGGTCGGCGCGGCGATCGAGCAGCAGGATCATCGAGTGCTCCCAGCCGAACGCGTCGTGCATCGCGGCGAGCGTCTCGTCGAGCAGCGCGTTGAGGTCCGTCGCGGCCGCGACGCGCACGGCCGCACGGCGCAGCGCCGCGAGCGGCCGCCCGCAGCGCGGCGCCGTCGTGCGCGAGGGCGCGCCCCGCGTGACCGCGTGCACCGCCAGCACCCGGTACACGTCGGCGCCGCGCAGCGCGAACACGTCCGCCATCCCGGTCAGCGACGCGATGCCCGCGAGCTTCGCCTTCATCGCCTCGAAGAGCGCTCCCCGGGTCTCGGTGCGCAGATACCGCAGGTCGAGCCGGACCATCGCGGCGGTGTCCGGATGCGGGACCAGCACCTGCGAGAACGGGTTGGCCAGCACGTTCGCGCGGGTCTTGTTGAAGAACTGGAAGGACAGCGCGACGTGCGCGGGGTCGACGTACTGGAGCTGCGACAGGTAGGTCAGGTTCGGCGTGCCGTCGGGCGCGCAGGTGGCCATCATCGCGGGCGTCGTGCCCTCGAAGCACTCGCGCAGGGCGTCGAGGCCGAGGTCGCCGGACGGCGGGTCGTCCGGCAGCGGCGCAGACGCGGCGGGCGACGGAGCCCGCGGAGCGGAGTCGGCCACCGTCGACGCGACCTGCAGGACGGGCGCACCGGCCGGCGCCGTCGACCTCGGGGCCGATCCCGTCGCCGCCGTTGGCGCGCCGAGCGGATCCCCTGCCTGCGGCCCGGGCGTCGCGATGAACACCGCCTCGGGCGTGAACGCGATGCCCACGAGCGCGTCGTCGATGCCTTCGAGCAGCGCCTCGGTGTAGGGCGGCGGGTAGTGGACCTCGGCGAGCGAGACGACGAACGCGTCGCGATAGGCGAGCGCCGTGGCGCGGTCCTCCGGGCCGACGGCGACGGCCCGGGCGTCACGCCCCTTGAGCTGGTAGGTGCGGTGCGTGCTCGGCTGCGAGAAGACGACCGACACCTGGCCGTTGGCGGCGACGTCCGCCAGCGTGTCCCCGGCCTGCCCGCGCGGCAGCAGCACGACCACCCGTTCGCCGTCGTGGCGCGTGCCGACCGCCCGCACGACGTGCGGGCGCAGCGACGCATCGCGCGTCGCCACGCCGATGCTGACGCCGCCGCGCACGAACGCGCACAGCGACGCGTCGAGCACGGGGACGGGAAGCTGGACCGGAGCCATCGAGCTGCGCCGCAGGGGACCGCGTCGATCGTGGCGGGCCGCGCGCCGGGCCGCAAGAGGCTCGACCGATGGCGCGGCCGGGACCTACACGGCACGCGACGGGGCCCCCGGCGGCGCTACGGGTACGGCGAGCCCATCGCCTCGAACACCTTCAGCGCCGCGTAGGCGTCGTTGGCCGCATAGAGCAGCTGCTGCGGGGAGAGCCTCGGCGCGCCCCAGTTCGAGGTCGTGACCGACTTCGACTTGGTCAGGCGCCGGCCCAGCACCACGGCGACCGCCGCCTTCGCGCCGAGCGCCTGCTTGTGCCCGAGACTGCGCAGCACCTGCGACACCTCGACGCTCGCGCGCAGCCGCGTGTGCAGCTTGTGCTCGAGCGGGCCGCGGTCCGAGTCCAGGCCGAAGCCGACCTTGACGATGGCCTCCGACTCGAGCACGTCGCGCAGGAAGGCGATCGGGGTCCGGTCGTTCACCTGGACGATGAAGCCCTGGTCGCCGGTGGCGAACTGGATCACGTGCGGGCCGTCGCGCACGGCGTCGCGGGTGAAGGTGGGCTTGGACTCGGTGTCGAAGCCCACGAAGCGCGCTCGGGTCATCGCGCGCAGCGCGGCATCGGCCTGCTCGGCCGTCTCGACGACGACGATGCGCTCGAGGGGCAGCGGATCGAAGGGCGGCAGCGCCGCGATCTGCTCGCGGGTCGGCCGCTCGCGGAACGCGGGGCCGGGGCGTCGATGACGGTTCGGGGTGGCGGAGGTCATCGGGTCTGGAGCGGGGAGAGGTGCGACGGGTGCGGCGGACGCTGCACGGGGCGATCGCTGCGATCGCGGTACGGGCGCGGGCGAGGCCGGCGCCGCGGGCATGGCGAGCGTGGCCTGCGACGCGGACGATGCCGTCGGCGCGGGCATGGCCGGTGTCGACGACACGGCCACGTCCGCCCGCACGAGCCGCGAGCGCGCCGCCCCGAGCAGCGCCCGCGAGTAGACCGCATGGAAGCCGGACAGCGCGTGGAAGGCGACGCCCATGCGGCCGCCCACGCCCGTCGCCGCGCGCCGCGGCACCACCGCGGACCCGAAGTAGAGCCGCGTGCCGGCGCCCGCCGCGAGCGGCTCGACCATCAGCCACGAGCGCGTGCGGCGCGTGAAGTCGCAGAGCAGCAGCTGATCGGGTGCGCGCCCCTCCACCGTCCAGGCGGCGAACGCATCGCTGCGGGCGTCGGCGAGCAGGCGGGCGTCCTCGGGGGACGAGGGCTTCCCGGCGAACCAGGCGAGCAGTCGCCGCTCCACGCCGAACAGCGTCGTCGTGTAGAACGCCTCGACGAATTCGGCGTGCGTCACCGGGCGCGGCACGTCGACGACCCAGCAGTCGGTGAAGCCGCCCACGTCGCGGTACCGCGCGAGCAGCGCGTGGGCGGGGAGCTCGCCGGGTCGGATGGAGGACGTCACCGCGCGAGTATGCCGTACCGGGTCGGCGCGCCCGCCCGCTCATCCCGCTCCTCGCGCTCGTTCCGCCCACCCCGCCCGAACCGGGCCCGGTACGCGCCCGGCGGCACGCCGACGATGCGCCGGAACGCCACGCGGAACGTCTCCGGTGACCCGTAGCCGCACTGCGCGGCGACGTGCGCCACCGGCATCGTCGTGGACTCGAGCAGCTCGCGGGCGCGCGCCATCCGCTCGCGCTGCAGCCAGGCGAGCGGGCTCGTGCCGACGCTCGCCTCGAAGTGCCGCAGGAAGGTGCGCGGACTCATCGCCGCGCGCTCGGCGAGCGTCTCGATGGCGATCGGCGCGTCGAGCCGCGCACGCGCCCAGTCGAGCACCTGCGACATCGTGCGGCCCGGCCGCGGCGCCACCGGCGTCTCGACGTACTGCGCCTGCCCGCCCTCGCGGTGGGCCGGCATCACCAGCCGCCGCGCGACCATGTTCGCCACCCGCGCGCCGAAGTCGCGACGGATCAGGTGCAGCCCCGCGTCCATGCCCGCCGCGCTGCCCGCGGAGGTGAGCAGCGGACCGTCCTCGACGTACAGCACGTCGTCCGCCACGGTGACGAGCGGGAAGCGCTCGCGCAGCTCGGCGACGTAGCGCCAGTGGGTGGTGGCACGACGCCCGTCGAGCAGCCCCGCGTACCCGAGCACGAACGCGCCGGAGCAGATCGTCAGCACGCGCGCCCCGCGGCCGACCGCGCGCCGCAGCTCGCGCAGCAGCGGCTCGGGCGGCCGCTCGGCGCGGTCGCGCCAGCCGGGCACGACGATCGTGCGCGCGTGGCGCAGCGCGGCGACACCCGCCTGCGCGCGCACGAGCACGCCGCCGCTGCCGCGCGCCTCGCGGCCGTCGACGCCGACGATCCTGCAGTCGTACCAGGGCACGCCGAGCTCGGGACGGTCGAGGTCGAACAGCTCGATGGCGATGCCGTATTCGAAGGTGCACAGCCCGTCGTAGGCGAGCACCGCGACGATGCCGGGGTCGGTGGGGCGCATTGGCGGAAAGTTACCAGAGCCTGTCGATCTCGCCACTCCTCGGACAGCCGACCGCCACCGACAATGATTCCCGTCACTCCACGCGCGGATCCGCCCCATGCCACCGACCATCGCACCGACCACCGCATCGCCCGGCGTCTCGACCGTCGCCTCGATCCCCGCGGCCCCGCCGGCCGCCGCCCTCGCGCACTTCGAGGCGCTGCTCGCGCACGAGACCGACTGCGCCGACGTGCAGGCCGACCTCGCCGCCGGCACCGCCGCCTTCGTGCTGCTCGACGTGCGCGGCCCCGCGGCGTACGCGCGCGGTCACGTCGCCGGCGCCGTCAGCCTGCCGCACCGCGGCATCGACGCCGCGCGGATGGCCGAGTGGCCCGAGGGCACGCTCTTCGTGGTGTACTGCGCGGGGCCCCACTGCAACGGCGCGGACCGGGCGGCGCTGCGGCTGGCGCGACTCGGCCGGCCGGTGAAGAAGATGATCGGCGGCGTGACCGGCTGGCTCGACGAGGGCTTCAGGCTGGCAGCCGACGACGGCGCCTCGCGCAAGGTCTGACCCCTGGAGATCGCCATGCTCACGCTCAAGCCGTCCTGCGAATGCTGCGACGTCGACCTGCCGCCCGAGACGCCCGACGCCCGCATCTGCTCGTTCGAGTGCACCTTCTGCGCGACCTGCGCGGACGACCGGCTCGGCGGGCACTGCCCGAACTGCGGCGGCGAGCTGCTGCGCCGGCCGCGCCGACCCGCCGGCAAGCTCGCCCGGTTCCCGGCATCGACCGAGCGGGTGTTCAAGCCGCAGGGCTGCCCGCCCACCGCCTGAGCGCACGCGCTCCGGATCGCGCGCGGCGTCGCGCACGGGGCGTCGGTGCGGCGTCCGGTATCGCTGCGGATTGACCCCGCTCCGGGCGCGGCACAGACTTCGACGACCCGTGCCGGGCGTGCGCATGCCGCGCCGTCCGGGCGCGAGGTCCGGGGAGACGACGATGATCAAGGTGACGGTGATGTACCCGCACACGGAAGGCGCGAAGTTCGACCACGCGTACTACCGCGACACGCACATGCCGATGGTGAAGGACTCGGTCGGCGCGGCCTGCCTGTCGTACACCGTCGCCAAGGGACTCGCCGGCGGCGCACCGGGCGCCCCCCCGCCCTTCGTCGCGTACTGCGAGCTGTTCTTCGAGTCGGTGCCGGCCTTCCAGGCCGCATTCGCCCCGAAGGCCAAGTCGATCATGGCCGACGTCCCGAACTACACCGACATCGTGCCGACGATGCAGATCAGCGAAGTGGTGCAGTGAGGGATCAGCCGCGCGACAGCGCCACCCAGCGCTGCAGGCTCGGCCGCGCCCACTGCCGCGTCGCGTAGTCGGCGAGCCGGACCGGCACCTCGTCGCCGGCCATCACCAGCCGGTTCAGCATCAGCGCGAGGTCGGTGTCGGCGATGCACCAGTCGGCGAACAGGTGCTCGCCGCCGTGCGCGAGCCAGCCGCCCGCGGCCGCGAACAGCCGCGCGGCGGCGGCCCGTGCGGCGGGCGACAGCGGGGTCGGCACCGGCGTCGCGAACACGAACGCGGTCGAACGCTCCTCGCGGATCGGCATCAGGTCGCTGCGGATCCATGCCTGAACCTGGCGGGCCACCGCGCGCTCGCGCGGGTCGGCCGGATACAGGCGCGGCCCGGGGAAGGCCTCGTCGACGTACTCGTCGATCGCCGAGGACTCGGCGAGCCTGAAGCCGCCGTGGTCCAGCGTCGGCACGCGGCCGGTGGCCGAAGTCGCGCCGTAGGCCGCGCGGCGGTGCTCGCCGGCGTCGAGGTCGACGGTCCGCGTCTCGAAGGCGACGCCCTTCTCCACGAGCGCCACGAACGCGGACATCGCGTACGGGCTGAAGTGGTTCGCGTCGACGTGCAGGCAGATACCGTCGGTGTTCATGGTGTCTCCCCCAGCCCCTTCGGTTGGTGCCGATGGTACGCCCGTTCGGGGGGGTGGCGGACGGGCGGCGACGGACTGTGGAACGCGATCCGTGCACTGCGTCACCGAACCCGCACGGGGCGCGGCGTACGGAGCGCGCCGCACGCCGCACGCCCCGGTCCTCACCGCATCGAATGCAGCCCGACCATGTTCCCCTCGGTGTCGGCCACCAGCGCGATGTGGCCGTGCTCGCCGATCGCGAACTTCGGCCGCATGACCTGCCCGCCCGCGGCCTCGACGCGCGCCGCCTCGACCCCGCAGTCGTCGCAGGCGAAGTAGACGAGCGTGCCGCCGCCACCGGGCTCGATGCCCGCCATCTTCACGAGCGCGCCCGAGGCGCCACTCCCCTCCTGCGACGAGGCGAAGCTCCACATCTCGGACTCGCCCGTCGGGTCCTCGAGCTTCGTGAGCGAGGCACCTAGCACGGTCTCGTAGAAGCGCTTCGCGCGCGCGATGTCGGCGACGTAGATCTCGAACCAGACGACGGGATTCGGCTTCATCTCGGACTCCTCGGGGTGCGGTGCGCCGCGGGGCGCGGCGCCGTCCCATGGAGTCTAGTCACCGCCGTCGGTCGGGCTCAAGCCGTTCCGCACGTGCCACTGCGCCAGCGACTCGTCCGGATAGGCGTCGAAGCTGCGGTCGCCGTCGCGGAGCTCGGGCTCGGCCCAGCCGGCCCGGGAGCCGAGCATGATGTGCTCGCGGGCCGGCGGCGTCGGCAGCGGCGTGTCGATCGCCGAGGCGTGCGGATGCACGAGATCGGGCCAGGTCGGGTCGTACAGCCACAGCGCGCTGCCGCATCGGCTGCAGAAATGGCGCCGGCCGCTGCTGACCGAGCCGTCCTCCATCCGAGCGCGGTAGACCGACAGGTGTTCCTTGCCCTCGACGCGCAGCGTGCGGTGGTCCGCGCCGAGGTTGATCGCGCAGCCGCCGCCGCCCGCGGTCTTGCGACAGATCGAGCAGTAGCAGCGCAGGTACGGATACGGCTCGGTCGATTCGACCGTGAAGCGGACCGCACGGCAGTGGCAGGCGCCTTCGAGCTTCATCGGGGACTCCGGGGTTCGGTTGCCGGAATCAGAAGCGTTCTTCGGGCCCGAGGTAGCGCCACTGCCCGACCGGCACGCCGGCGAGCGGCACACGGCCGATCCGCAGCCGGCTGATCGCGAGGACCTTCAGGCCGGCGTCGGCGCAGGCGCGCTCGATGCGGCCGGGCTGGTGCCCCTTGATCGCGAAGCGCAGCCGCGTCGTCTCGTCCGAGCTGCTGCCGATGCTGACCCGCATCGCGCGCGGGGCGCGCGGCTCGGCCGGGTCGATCGCCAGCCGCGCGAGCAGCGCCGGATCCACCGGGCCCGCGACATCCACCATCGTCTCGTGCTCGAGCTGCGAGGCGTCCTCGGTCAGCCGCCGCGCGATCCGCGGGTCCTGCGAGAACACCAGCAGGCCGCCCGCCGTCGTCTCCAGCGGCGTCAGGCAGAGCTGGCGCCGCAGGTGCGCGGGCTCGACGCGCGGCGGCACCCGGTCGCCCGTGGCGCGATGCCGGACCTGCAGCAGGCCCGCCGCCCCGTCGGCCGCATTGCCGACCACGATGCCGGCCACCAGGCCCGGCGGCTTGTTCAGCAGCAGCGTCACCGGCTCGGTCGCCGACAGCGTCGCACCGCGCGTCAGCGCGACGCGCTGCGCATCGCGCACGCGGCTCGGCGGCGTGTCGACCACCACGCCGTCCACCGTCACCATCCCCGACTCGATGTAGCGCTCGGCTTCGCTGCGCGAGCAGCCGATCTCGCGGGCGAGGCGCTTGGCGAGCCGCTCGCCTTCGGCCGCCGGCAGCTCGGGTGCAGCCACGGGGCTCGGGGCGCTCGGGGCGCTCGGGGCGCTGCGGGCCCTCGGGGCAGGCCGAGCGGAGGGGCCGGTCGGGGCCAGGGCCGGGGCCGGGGCCGGGGCCGATGCCGGTGTCGAGGCCGGAGCACGGCGCCAGGCAGCGCCGGGGCGCGATGGGCCGGGGCGCGACGGGCCGGAGGGTTCGGATGGAGCGGGCGGGCGGTTCGGAGGGCGACTCATGCCCGCATGGTACGGGGCGTCGCCTGTCTCGGTCGCGGCACGTCGTCGAGGTCGCGGCCGCCGCGCCACCGCGCCCAGTGCCCGTCGACCCAGTCGCCGAACCGGCGGTCGAAGGCCTCGCGCGAGAAACGCCGGGCGCGCTCGACGCAGGCCGCCGCGGCGATGCGTGCGCCGGACCGCTCGAAGCGCTCGATCGCCTCGACGATCGCCTGCGGCGTCTGCTCGTCGAAGAACACGCCCGTGGGCGCGGCGTCCTCCAGCCCGGCCACCGTCTCGGCCGCGCCGCCGCGGCGCAGCGCGATCACCGGCGTGCCCAACCCCATCGCCTCGACCGGCGCGATGCCGAAGTCCTCGACCGCCGCGAACAGGAAGGCGCTCGCCCGCGCCACCGTCTCGCGCATCGTGTCGAGCGGCAGATGGCCTTCGAAGCGGACGTTCGGCGGCGCGCCCTCGCGCAGCCGGCGCGCATCCGGACCGGTGCCGATCACGGTCAGCAGCCGGTCGGGCATCAGGCGGAAGGCGTCGACCAGCAGGTCGACCCGCTTGTAGTTGATGAGCCGCGACACCGTCACGTAGGTCTTCGGGTCGCGCGCCAGCCCGAGCGCCGGCTGCAGGTCCACCGGCGGCGCGATGACCTCCGCCTCGCGCCGGTACGCCTTCAGGATGCGGCGCGCGACGAACGCGGAGTTCGCGGCGAAGGCGTCCACGCCGGCGGCGCTGCGATGGTCCCAGAGCCGCATCCGGTGCAGCATCACCCGCGCGGCCAGCCCCTTGAGCCCGCGGTCCAGTCCTTCGGTGCGCAGGTAGGTCGGCTGCAGGTCCCAGGCGTAGCGCATCGGCGAGTGGCAGTAGCACAGGTGCAGCGCGTCGGGCGAGACGATCACGCCCTTGGCCACCGTGTGGCTGCTCGAGATCACCAGGTCGAAGTCCGACAGGTCGAACTGCTCGATGGCCAGCGGCATCAGCGGCACCGCGTACTTCAGCGTGCCGGGCAGGCCGGGCAGGCGCTGCAGGAAGCTCGTGCGCGGCGTGCGCCCGCCGAGCATGCCGCGGTCCGCCTCGGGCAGTCGGTCGATCAGCGTGAACAGCTCGGCGTCCGGATAGCGCTGCAGGATCGCCTCGGTCACCCGCTCCGATCCGGCCCGCTCGAGCAGCCACTCGTGGACGACGGCGACACGCCGCGGCGCGCCCGGCGTCGTCAGGTGGGTGGATCGGGGGAGCACGGCGGCCATGATCCGGGCGAGGCTACAGGCTGTCGCCTCCTGCCAGTGGCCAGGGCGGACGGTCTTCGGGCGAGGCCGACGGGCGGTGCGGGAGGCGTCGCCGGGGGACGACAGGCGGGTGCGCAAGGGTCCCGCTCCCTGTTGGCACACGCTGCGTCGTGGAAGCGGCCATGCCTGAGGGCCTTGTATTGCAGCAAGACGCCCACCAGAAGCAAAAAGCCCGACACGTTACCGTGCCGGGCTTTCCGCGTGAAACCGCGCGCCTTACTTCCCGCGCAGCTTCCTGATCGCCGCGATCTGCGCCATCGCCGTCGCCAGTTCGGCCTGCGCCTGGGCGTAGTCGATGTCGGCGGAGCGGTTCTGCAGCGCTTCCTCGGCGGCCTTGCGGGCCTCTTCGGCCTTGGCCTCGTCGAGGTCGTGGCCGCGGATCGCGGTGTCGGCGAGGACCGTCACGCGGTTCGGCTGCACCTCGAGGATGCCGCCGGCGACGAAGACGAACTCTTCCTCGCTCTTGCCGACCAGCTTGATGCGGACCGCGCCCGGCTTGATGCGGGTGATCAGCGGCATGTGCTGCGGATAGATCCCCAGCTCGCCCGTCTCGCCCGGCAGCGCGACGAACTCGGCCTCGCCTTCGAAGATGGATTCCTCGGCGCTGACGACGTCGACTTTGATCGTGTGCATGCGGATGTCCTGGCGTATCGAGAGCGGCCCGGCGCGCGAGCGCCGGACCGTCCGGGGATCACTTCAGCGTCTTGGCCTTCTCGAAGGCCTCGTCGATGGTGCCGACCATGTAGAACGCCTGCTCGGGCAGGGCGTCGCACTCGCCGTCGACGATCATCTTGAAGCCGCGCAGCGTCTCGTTCAGCGGCACGAACTTGCCCGGCGAGCCGGTGAACACCTCGGCGACGTGGAACGGCTGCGACAGGAAGCGCTGGATCTTCCGCGCACGGGCCACGGCCAGCTTGTCGTCGGGCGACAGCTCGTCCATGCCCAGGATGGCGATGATGTCGCGCAGTTCCTTGTAGCGCTGCAGGGTCGACTGCACGCGGCGGGTGATCGTGTAGTGCTCTTCGCCGATGATGTACGGGTCGACCTGGCGCGAGGTCGAGTCGAGCGGGTCGACGGCCGGGTAGATGCCCAGCGCGGCGATGTCCCGCGACAGCACGACGGTGGCGTCCAGGTGGGCGAAGGTGGTCGCCGGCGACGGGTCGGTCAGGTCGTCCGCAGGGACGTACACGGCCTGGATCGAGGTGATCGAGCCGGTCTTGGTCGACGTGATCCGCTCCTGCAGGCGGCCCATCTCCTCGGCCAGCGTCGGCTGGTAGCCCACGGCCGACGGCATCCGGCCCAGCAGCGCGGACACTTCGGTGCCGGCCAGCGTGTAGCGGTAGATGTTGTCGACGAAGAACAGGATGTCCTTGCCCTCGTCGCGGAAGCGCTCGGCCATCGTCAGGCCGGTCAGCGCCACGCGCAGACGGTTGCCCGGGGGCTCGTTCATCTGGCCGAACACCATCGCGACCTTGTCGAGCACGTTCGACTCTTCCATCTCGTGGTAGAAGTCGTTGCCCTCGCGGGTGCGCTCGCCGACGCCAGCGAACACCGAGTAGCCCGAGTACTGCTTCGCGATGTTGTTGATCAGCTCCATCATGTTCACGGTCTTGCCGACACCGGCGCCGCCGAACAGGCCGATCTTGCCGCCCTTGGCGAACGGGCAGACCAGGTCGATGACCTTGATGCCCGTGGGCAGGAGTTCGACCGACGGCGACAGGTCCGCGAACTTCGGCGCGATCTGGTGGATCGCACGGCGCTCTTCGGTCTTGATCGGGCCGGCCTCGTCGATCGGGCGACCCAGCACGTCCATGATCCGGCCCAGCGTGGCCTCGCCCACCGGCACCGAGATCGGCGCGCCGGTGTTGTTCACGCCCATGCCGCGGCGCAGGCCGTCGGACGAGCCCAGCGCGATCGTGCGGACCACGCCGTCGCCGAGCTGCTGCTGCACCTCGAAGGTCAGGCCCGGTTCGGCGAGCGAGTCACCGGCGTCGCCGAGCACGAGCGCGTCGTAGACGCGCGGCATCGAATCGCGCGGGAACTGGATGTCGACCACCGCGCCGATGCACTGAACGATCTGGCCTTGTTGCATGTCGGGACCTCGTTGACTCTTCTGTATGCGTTGAATGCGTTCGTGATCAGACCGCGGCGGCGCCGCTGACGATCTCGCTCAGTTCCTTGGTGATCGCGGCCTGTCGTGCCTTGTTGTACGACAGCTGCAGATCGCCGATGACCTTCTTGGCGTTGTCCGACGCGGACTTCATCGCGACCATGCGCGCGGACTGTTCGGACGCCATGTTCTCGGCCACCGCCTGGAAGACCATCGCCTCGACGTAGCGCAGCAGCAGCTCGTTGAGCACCGACTCCGCGTCCGGCTCGTACAGGTAGTCCCACGAGTACTCGCGCGACGTCTCCTGCAGCTTCGACGGATCCAGCGGCAGCAGCTGCTCGACCACCGGCTCCTGCTTCATCGTGTTGATGAAGCGGGTGTAGGCGATGTAGACCGCGTCGACCTCGCCCGCCGCGTACGCGTCGAGCTGCAGCTTCACAGGGCCGATCATCTTGTCGAGGTGCGGCGAGTCACCGAGCTGGGTGATCTGCGAGACCACCTTGGCGCCGATCCGCTGCATGAAGCCCAGGCCCTTGTTGCCGATCGCGGTGACCTGCAGCTTCGTGCCGGCTTTCTCGAGCTCGCGCATGCGCTGGGTGACCAGGCGCAGCACGTTGGTGTTCAGGCCGCCGCACAGACCCTTGTCGGTGGTCACGAGGATCACGCCGGCCGCCTTGATCGTGTCCCGGCGCACCAGGAACGGGTGCCGGTACTCGGGGTTGGCGTTGGCCAGATGCGCGGCGATGTTGCGCACCTTGTCGGCGTAGGGTCGGGCATGCCGCATCCGTTCCTGCGCCTTGCGCATCTTGGATGCGGCGACCATCTCCATCGCCTTGGTGATCTTGCGCGTGTTCTGAACGCTCTTGATCTTGTTGCGGATCTCTCGCGAGCCAGCCATGGCTACTTTGCCCTTCGCGTGTGCGGTTCGTCAGCGACGGTCAGTACGCGCCGGCCTTCTTGAACGATTCGATCGCGCCCTGCAGCGCGGTCTCGTCGTCCTTCGACAGGTCGTTCGTCTTCGAGACGCTGTCGACCCAGCCGGCGTGCTTGTCGCGCATGAACGCGTGCAGCGCCGACTCGAACGACAGGACCTTCTCGACCGGGATGTCGTCGAGGTAGCCCTTGGTCACCGCGTACAGCGTGACCGCCAGCTGCCACACCTGCAGCGGCTGGTACTGGGGCTGCTTGAGCACTTCCACCGTGCGGCGGCCGCGCTCGAGCTGACGACGGGTCGAGTCGTCCAGGTCCGAGGCGAACTGCGCGAACGCAGCCAGCTCGCGGTACTGGGCGAGGTCGGTCCGGATGCCGCCCGACAGCTTCTTGATGATCTTGGTCTGGGCGGCGCCGCCGACGCGCGACACCGAGATGCCCGCGTTGATGGCGGGACGGACACCCGCGTTGAACAGGTCCGTCTCCAGGAAGATCTGGCCGTCGGTGATCGAGATGACGTTGGTCGGCACGAACGCGGACACGTCGCCGGCCTGCGTCTCGATGATCGGCAGCGCGGTCAGCGAGCCGGTCTTGCCCTTGACGGCACCGTTGGTGAACTTCTCGACGTACTCCTCGTTCACGCGCGCGGCACGCTCGAGCAGGCGCGAGTGGAGGTAGAACACGTCGCCCGGGTAGGCTTCGCGACCCGGCGGGCGGCGCAGCAGCAGCGAGACCTGACGGTAGGCGACGGCCTGCTTGGACAGGTCGTCATAGATGATCAGCGCGTCTTCGCCACGGTCGCGGAAGTACTCGCCCATCGTGCAGCCCGAGTACGCGGCGATGTACTGCATCGCGGCCGACTCGGACGCCGTCGAGGCGACGACGATGGTGTAGGCCATCGCGCCCAGCTCCTCGAGCTTGCGCACGACGTTCGCCACGGTCGAGGCCTTCTGGCCGATCGCGACGTACACGCAGAAGACGCCCTTGCCCTTCTGGTTGATGATCGTGTCGACGGCCACCGCGGTCTTGCCGGTCTGGCGGTCGCCGATGATCAGCTCGCGCTGGCCACGGCCGATCGGCACCATCGAGTCGATCGACTTCAGGCCGGTCTGCACCGGCTGCGACACCGACTTGCGCGCGATCACGCCCGGCGCGACCTTCTCGATGACGTCGGTCATCTTCGCGTTGATCGGGCCCTTGCCGTCGATCGGCTCGCCGAGCGAGTTCACGACGCGGCCGATCAGCTCGGGGCCGACCGGCACCGACAGGATCTTGCCGGTGGCCTTGACGACGTCGCCTTCGGAGATCTGGGTGTACTCGCCCAGCACCACGGCGCCGACCGAGTCGCGCTCGAGGTTCAGCGCCAGGCCGATGGTGTTGCCCGGGAATTCGATCATCTCGCCCTGCATCACGCCGGACAGGCCGTGGATGCGGCAGATGCCGTCGGTGACGGAGACGACCGTGCCCTGGTTGCGGGTATCGGCCGCGACGCCCAGGTTCTGGATCTTGGTCTTCAGCAGTTCGCTGATTTCGGCGGGATTGAGCTGCATGGTTCGTTCCTTCCTGTTTCGCGTCGCGCTCAGTTCATGAGCGCGTCAGCGAGCTGCGCGAGCTTGCCGCGGACCGAGGCGTCCATCACCTCGTCTCCGATGCGGATCGAGATGCCGCCGATCAGGTCGGCGTCGATGCTGACCGTGACCTTGACCTTGCGGCCGTACTTGGCTTCGAGCGTGGCGACCACGTCGGCCACCTGCTGTTCCGACAGCGGATAGGCCGAGGTGACCTGCGCGTCGAGCACACCCTCGTGACCGTTGCGCAGCGTCTCGAAGATCGTGACGATCTCCGGGAGCACCTCGAGGCGCTCGTTGCTGGCGAGGACGGACACGAAGTTCATCTGCTCGTGCGACAGGGTGCCCGCGACGTCGGAGACGAGCGAGGCGACCTGCGCGTCGGTGACGCGGGGATTGCCGATCAGGCCGTGGGCGCCTTCGCTGCGCACCACCGCCGACAGGCGCCCGAGCGCGTCGGACCACTGGGGCAGCGCGTTGGCCTCGCGGGCCAGCTTGAAGGCGGCCTCGGCGTACGGCCGGGCGATGGTGAGCGATTCAGCCATGGCGTGCGTCGGCCCTCAGCGCAGCTCGGCCTTCAGGCCGGTGAGCAGTTCGGCGTGCCGGGTCGCGTCGATCTCGCGCTTGAGGATCCGCTCGGCGCCGGCGACCGCCAGCGTGGCGACCTGTTCGCGGAGCTGGTCCTTGGCGCGCTGGGCGGCCAGGGCGGCTTCGCCTTCCGCGGCCTTGCGGGCCTCGGCGACGATGCGCGCACCTTCGGCGCGGGCGTCCTCGATCAGCGAGGCGGCCTGCTTCTCGCCCGAGGCACGGACCTCGGCGGCGCTGGCGCGGGCCTGGTTGATCTCGGCCTGCACGCGCTTCTCGGCAGCGGCCAGATCGGCCTTCGCCTTGTCGGCGGCGGCCAGGCCGTCGGCGATGCGCTTGCTGCGCTCGTCGAGTGCCTTGACGATCGGCGGCCACACGTACTTCGCCGTGAAGACCCAGAGCGCCAGGAACACGACGATCTGGACGAATAGCGTCGCGTTGATGTTCACGACCGATTTCCTATGAAGGGTTCCAGGGTGGTCGGCATGATGCCGAGCCGATGGCTGGTGTCAGCCCTGGATCACTGGAACGGGTTGGCGAACGCGAACATCATCGCGATACCGACGCCGATCAGGAACGCGGCGTCGATCAGGCCGGCCAGCAGGAACATCTTGGTCTGCAGCTTGTCCATCAGCTCGGGCTGACGGGCCGCGCCTTCGATGTACTTGCCGCCCATCATGCCGATGCCGATACAGGCACCCAGGGCACCCAGGCCGATGATCAGGCCGGCAGCGATCGCGACGAATGCAACGTTGGTCATGACGACTCCTCGAGAGTTGACCGTTTGAGGGAAAGGTCAGGGTTGATGCGAAAGGTCTTCGGTAACGAAGCCGGGCTCAGTGATGCTCGTGCGCCTGTCCGATGTAGACGAGCGTGAGCATCATGAAGATGAACGCCTGCAGCACGACGATCAGGATGTGGAAGATCGCCCAGCCGAGGCCGGTGAGGAAGTGCAGGCCGAAGCCCCACCAGGTGGCCGTCGCGCCGAGCAGCGCGATCAGCATGAACACCAGTTCGCCGGCGAACATGTTGCCGAAGAGTCGCATCCCGAGCGAGACGGTCTTGGCCGCGTACTCGATCAGCTGAAGCGCGAAGTTGAACGGGGCGAGCGCGATCTTGGCGCCGAACGGGGCCGAGAACAGCTCGTGCACGAAGCCGCCGCCGCCCTTGGTCTTGATGCCGTAGTAGATGGACGCGCCGAGCACGACCAGCGACATCGCGAGGGTGGCGTTGAGGTCGGCGGTCGGCACGACGCGCATGTACGCGTGGTGCGGGTCGCGGCCGGTGGCGCCGAAGATCAGTTCCCATGCCTTCGGGATCAGGTCCAGCGGCACCAGGTCCATCGCGTTCATCAGGAGGATCCAGACGAACGACACGAGGGCCAGCGGCGCGATGTAGGTCAGGTCGCCCTTGACGATCGAGCGGGCCTGCTCGTGCACGAACTCGACGATCGACTCGACGGCACCGACGAAGCGACCCGGGACGCCCGAGGTGACGGCCTTGGCGGCGCGCCACATGAAGAAGGCACCGAGCACGCCCATCGCGACGGACCAGAACACGGTGTCGACGTTGATGACGGAGAAATCAATCACCTTCTCCTGGGCGTGCCCAGTGGTGTTGAAGTGCGTCAGGTGATGGACGATGTATTCGGAGGCGGTCGGTGCGTGCGCGGCGTCGGCCATGGCTTCAGGTATGTCGCGAGGACGTTCGATTCATCGTCTGCCGCCCACCGCCGCGTCTTCCGTCACCCCCTCCCCGGGGGTTCCGGCCGCGTCACCCGGCCCCGGGACGTCGCGCTGGAACAGCAGCGCGAAGATCGGGACCTGCAGTGCGGCGATCAGACCGATCAGCAAGGCCAGCCAGCGGACCGACTCGAAGGACCTGGCCACCCACACGACGAGTGCGGTGGTCAGGCCGATCTTGGCGAACTCGCCGAGGAAGAACACCGCGGGATACGACTCCGCGGGCTTGCCCCGGTGACTCGCCAGTCGCAACGCGAACAGGCCGTTCGGAATGATCGCCGCCGCGCCGCCGAGCACCAGGAACTTGGCACTCGTCCAGTCGATCCAAAATCCGGCTACGAGAGCCAGAAGGACGACCGTGGCGACTTGCAGACCGACCGCGATGAACATTGCTGAAATCGCAGTCAGACGTGCGGCAGGCAAAGACTGAAGAGTATAGGGGATCGGACGAGGCGGGTCAAAGAACGCGCAGGGGATGTGATGCAATGCACCATCTCCCGCGAGGCCCGTGCCGTGCCGGAATCGGGAATTCGTCATACCGATGGAACGGGGGGGTGCCGGCGATGGGGCGAGGATGCGCCGCGGATGTGGCGAGCATGTGGCGAGCGTGTGGCGCGCATGTGGCCGGAGGCGGAGCCCGTCATGCCGGGCCGGACCTCGGCCGCCCGTACCGGCCGCCCGGCTTCCCTTGCGTTTTCGCGTCGCTGACCGAACAATCGATCCGACGAGCATCGGGAGGTTCGGATGCGTAGCGTGTCTCGCGGCGGCCGTGTCGCCGAGTCTTGCCTGGCGACGGTCCGTCGCACGGTCCCCGGGCAGACGCCCGATGCGGGTCTGCAGGGTCTGCGGACGGGCCTGTCCAGACGGCGCATCGCCGGCGGACTGGCGGCGGCGGTCGCGACGGGGCTGATGCCCGGGGTGTCCGCGGCGCAGCAGGTGCCCCGACCTCAGGGCGGCCCGCGGGCCCCCTCTCCGGGGCTCGGCGACCTGACCCGGTTCAACAGCTCGATCGTTCGGCTCGACGCCAAGGTGCCGGACGACGCCACCTCGGCACAGAGCCTGGGTGCCGATCGGGTCGGCACCGGCGTCATCCTCGACGACCGGACCGTGCTGACCATCGGCTACCTGACGCTGGAGGCCGACGCGGTGATGGTCACCACCGCGTCCGGCAAGCGGATTCCCGCGTCGGTCGCCGGCTACGACCACACCACCGGCTTCGGCCTGGTGCGCACGGTGCTTCCGGTCGACGGACGTCCGATGGCGCTCGGCGATTCCGACCGGGTGCGCGAGAAGCAGCGGGTGCTCACGCTCGGCCACGGCGAGCCCGAGGCCACCGAGATCTACGTGCTGTCGCGCAAGACCTTCTCCGCCGGCTGGGAGTACCTGCTCGAGACCGCCATCTTCACGTTCCCGCCGGTCAACAACTGGAGCGGGGCGGCGCTGATCTCGGTCGAGGACGGCAGCCTGCTCGGCGTCGGCTCGCTGATCGTCAACGACGCGGCGAGCGGGCAGCAGGGCATCCCCGGCAACCTCTGGGTGCCGGTGAACCTGCTCAAGCCGATCATGGCCGACCTGCTCGCGAAGGGCCGTCGCAGCGAGGGCGCCAATCCCTGGCTCGGCATGACGACCGAGACGGTGCGCGGCAACCTGATGGTCGTGCGCGTCACGCGCAACGGACCCGCCGAGTCCGCGGGCGTCTCGCCGGGGGACATCGTCGTCGGTGTCGCGGGCGAGAAGGTGAGCGACCAGGCCGAGTTCTACCGGAAGGTCTGGAAGGTCGGCCCGGCAGGGACGACGATTCCGCTCAAGCTGCTGAAGGACGGGGACGTCCGGGACCTGACGGTCAAGTCGATCGACCGCGCCGACTTCCTCAGGAAGGCGACCGGCATCTGAGTCTCCGGGGGCGGCGCGCGACGCGCCGCACCCCGCTCGCCGATCCCGTCGGCGCGTCAGTCGCCGATCCGGTCGGCGTCGAGTCCGAGTGCCGCGCGCAGGCCCTCGAACTGCTCGATCGAGTCGAAGTGCACCACCAGCCGGCCCTTGCCGCGGGCGTTCGCATGCAGCTCGACCGGCGCGTTCAGGTGGTCGGCGAGCTTGCCCTGCAGGCGAGCGAGGTCCGCGTCCGCCACGCGCTTCGGGCGCGAGGTCGGCGCCGATCCGGTGCCGGCGGCCTCGGCGGCGGTCTGCGCCACCAGCTTCTCGGTATCGCGCACGGACAGGCGCTTCTCGACGACCCGGTTCGCGGTCAGGATCTGCTGCGCGCGCTCGAGCGAGAGCAGCGCCCGGGCATGGCCCATCTCCAGGTCGCCGGCGAGCAGCATCGTCTGCACCGGCTCGGCGAGGTTCAGCAGCCGCAGCAGGTTCGAGGTCGCGCTGCGCGAGCGACCGATCGCCTCGGAGGCCTGCTCGTGGGTGTACTGGAACTCGTCGAGGAGACGGCGGATCGCCTGGGCCTCCTCGAGCGGATTCAGGTCCTCGCGCTGGATGTTCTCGATCAGGGCCATCGCGAGCGCGTTCTGGTCGCTGACCTCGCGCACCACCACCGGCACCTCGTCGAGTCCGGCGAGCTGGGCCGCGCGGAAGCGTCGCTCGCCGGCGATGATCTCGTGGCGGCCGCCACCGATCGGTCGGACCATCAGCGGCTGCATCACGCCGTGCATCCGGATCGAGGCGGCGAGCTCCTGCAGCGCGGCCTCGTCCATCCGCGTGCGCGGCTGGTAGCGGCCCGCCTGCAGCACCGAGACCGGCAGGGCGACCGGCGGCAGCGGCACGCCCGCGAGGTCGAGCGACGGCGGCGGGCGATCCGCGCCGAGCAGGTTGTCGAGCCCTCGGCCGAGGCCCTTGAGCTTCCGGGGGGTGGCGGCGGGTGTCGTCATCGCGGAGGTGTCCGTGGGGCGGGAGTTCAAAAGGTATCCATGCGCTCGATCATCTCGGCGCCGAAATCGATGTAGGCGCGCGCGCCCTTCGAGGCCGGGTCGAAGACGACGCCGGGAATGCCGTGGCTGGGCGCTTCGGCGAGGCGGACGTTGCGCGGGATCACGGTCCGGAACACCTTGTCGCCGAAGTGCCGCTCGAGCTGGGCGGACACCTGCTGCGAGAGCGTCATCCTCGGGTCGAACATCACGCGGAGCAGACCGATGACCTTGAGGTTCGTGTTCAGGTTCGCGTGGACCTTCTTGATCGTGGCGACCAGGTCGGACAGCCCCTCGAGCGCGTAGTACTCGCACTGCATCGGGATCACCACGCCGTGGGCTGCGCACAGCCCGTTGAGCGTCAGCAGCGACAGCGCCGGCGGCGCATCGATCAGCACGAAGTCGTACTGATCGTCGACCGCGGCGAGGGCCTCCTTCAGTCGCGTCTCGCGCTCGTCGAAATCGACCAGCTCGATCTCGGCACCGGCCAGCTCGCGGTTGGCCGGCAGCACGTCGAAGCCGCCGGCTTCGCTGCGGACGCACGCCTCGGTCACGTCCGACAGCCCGATCAGCACCTGGTAGACCGTGCGTTCGAGGGTCCGCTTGTCGATGCCGCTGCCCATCGTGGCGTTGCCCTGCGGATCGAGGTCGACGAGCAGCATCTTCTTGCCCAGGCGTGCGAGCGCGGCGGCGAGGTTGACCGAGGTGGTGGTCTTTCCGACCCCACCCTTCTGGTTCGCGATGGCGAAGATCTTGGCCACGGGCTGGCGGCTCCGGGAGGGAATCAGGTCGGCCGGACGGCCGTCGGGCCGCGCCGGATCAGCACGAGGTGACGCTCGGCGTCGAGGAACGGGACGTGGATCGGCTCGATGCCGGCGGTGCAGTCGTCGGGCAGGGCCTCGAGCTCGTCGTCGATCTCGCGTCGCTGGCCCTTCATCGCGACCAGCAGCGTGGCCGGACCGGTGAGCCCGACGGCGGTGTCGACGAAGTCCACCAGCGACGCGAAGGCGCGGCAGAGCACGAGATCGACGGTGCGCGCGACGGTTTCGGCGCGACCCGTCACGACTTCGACGTTAGTGAGTCCCAACTCTGCGCATACCTGGCGTTGAAAGGCCGTCTTCTTTCCGACAGGCTCGATGGATACCACCTGCGCGGCCGGGTGGACGATGGCGATCACCAGGCCCGGCAGGCCGGCGCCCGAACCGATGTCCGCGACGGTGGCGCGGTCCAGATCGAGTCGCCGGTCGAGCGCGGGCAGGATGGCCAGCGAGTCCATGAGGTGCTGGACCAGCATCTGGGCCGGGTCGCGAACCGAGGTCAGGTTGTAGACCGAGTTCCACTTGCGCAGCAGGCCGACATAGTCGATCAGCTTGCGCCGTGTCGGTTCGTCGAGGGACAGACCGAGTTCGGACGCACCCTGGGCCAGCAGCGCCGGCAGATCGACGTCGCCCTGCCCGGCCGCTGCGCGACGCTCAGGCGGCATCCCGGGAGGCGCCCGCGCGCCGGCGCTTGAGATGGACGAGCAGCAGCGAGATCGCGGCCGGAGTGATGCCCTGGATGCGTCCCGCCTGCCCCACGGTCTGCGGCCGATGCTGGGCGAGGCGCTGGCGCGCTTCGAACGACAGGCCGCGGACCTCGGCATAGTCGAGATCGTCCGGGATCGCCTGGTGTTCCTGCTGACCCTGGCGCGTCACTTCGGCCTGCTGCCGCGTGATGTATCCGGCGTACTTCAGCTGGATCTCGACCTGCTCGGCGACGGCGGGATCGGTGGCCCCCGGTCCGCCGGTGGCCTCGACGACGGACGCGTAGCTGACGTCGGGCCGCTTGACCAGGTCGGCCAGCGCATAGTCGCGCTCGAGCGGAGCGCCGAGAAGCGCCGTGGCCGCCGCCGCATCGAGCACCTTCGGGTTCACCCAGGTGCTGCGCAGCCGCTGCAGCTCGGCATCGATCGCGTCGCGCTTGCGGCAGAAGGCATCCCATCGGGCATCGTCGACACAGCCCAGCCGACGGCCGATCGCGGTCAGTCGCAGATCGGCGTTGTCCTCGCGCAGGCTGAGCCGGTATTCCGCGCGACTGGTGAACATCCGGTACGGCTCGGCGACGCCTCGGGTGATCAAGTCGTCGACCAGCACGCCGAGGTAGGCCTCGTTCCGTGCCGGGCACCACGGGTCGCGGTCCGTCACCTGCAGTGCGGCGTTCACGCCGGCCAGCAGACCCTGGGCCGCCGCTTCCTCGTAGCCGGTGGTGCCGTTGATCTGTCCGGCGAAGAACAGGCCGCCGATCGACTTCGTCTCGAGCGACGTCTTCAGGGCGCGCGGATCGTAGTAGTCGTATTCGATCGCGTAGCCCGGCCGCAGGATGTGGGCACGCTCCAGCCCGACCATCGAGCGGACGAGTTCGATCTGGACGTCGAACGGCAGGCTCGTCGAGACGCCGTTCGGATAGATCTCGTGCGTCGTCAGGCCTTCGGGCTCGAGGAAGATCTGGTGCGCATCCTTGTGGGCGAACCGGTGGATCTTGTCCTCGATCGACGGACAGTAGCGCGGACCGACGCCTTCGATCACGCCGGTGTACATCGGCGACCGGTCGAGTCCGCCCCGGATGATCTCGTGCGTCCGGGCGTTGGTATGGGTGATCCAGCACGGGAGCTGACGCGGGTGCTGTGCGGCATCGCCGAGGAACGAGAACACCGGTACCGGGTCGCTGTCGCCGGGCTGCACCTCGAGGCGATCGAAGTCGATCGAGCGGCCGTCGATGCGCGGCGGCGTACCCGTCTTGAGGCGGCCCTGCGGCAAGGCGAGATCCTTCAGCCGCGCACCGAGCGACATCGCGGGGGGATCACCGGCGCGTCCGGCCGCGTAGTGCTGCAGCCCCACGTGGATCAGGCCGTTGAGAAACGTGCCTGCGGTCACGACGACGGCCCGGGCGCGGAATCGCAGACCGATCTGGGTGACGGCGCCAACGACGCGATCGCCCTCGACCATCAGGTCATCCACCGGTTGCTGGAACAGCCAGAGGTTCGGCTGGTTCTCGAGCCGCCCGCGGATCGCCTGTCGGTAGAGCACCCGGTCGGCCTGCGCCCGTGTGGCACGGACGGCCGGGCCTTTGCTCGAGTTGAGGATCCTGAACTGGATGCCAGCCTCGTCGGTCGCTGCCGCCATCGCCCCGCCGAGCGCGTCGACTTCCTTGACCAGATGCCCTTTGCCGATTCCGCCGATCGACGGGTTGCACGACATCTGGCCCAGCGTCTCGATGTTGTGGGTCAGGAGGAGCGTGCGCACCCCCATCCGGGCAGCAGCGAGGGCTGCTTCCGTACCGGCATGACCGCCACCCACGACGATGACATCGAACTGTTCGGGGAAATCCATGGCGCAACCGACGCTAAGACCGAGCGGGACGCGATTATAGGCGCGGTTTCACGTGAAACATCGATCGGCAGGCTTAAGCCAAAGAGACGCGGCCGATGCGACCCGTTCAGGTAGAGCGGCCGCAACTGGGTTGGTCCACGCAATCCGACCGCGTCCGGCGTTCGGGTGGAGGTGTCTGGGCTGCGGACACGGGAGCGAGGCAAGCCCAGCGAGCTGTCTTGAGAGCGGTGGGGCGCGTCCGGTGCACGAACCCTTGCGGAAACACGCTGCAGCGCGAACTGGCGGGATCTGCCGCGATAGCTGCGAGCAACTCCGCAGTCCATAGACAGGACTTAGTTGGCACGGACGAACGCCGACACATCGACTCGCGTTGTCGGTTCGGCTCGCCTCGTCGCCACAGTGCGGGTGGTCGACGACATGGGCAGGAGGCTGCGACAAACGCGCGTCGGGTTTACCTTCGTGCGCCCTGGAGCGGCTCCTC
>Ga0105105_10000128_pt1 | contig 35420 bp, 33 predicted proteins | sample PPLLaktember2015_4_FD_79108 | JGI IMG/M metagenome (GOLD analysis project Ga0105105, IMG submission 79108) | Freshwater sediment microbial communities from Prairie Pothole Lake near Jamestown, North Dakota, USA - PPLs Lake P8 Core (1) Depth... | ecosystem: Environmental > Aquatic > Freshwater >...
CATCTCGTAAAATCATTTCATGTAGTTGTACCATATCGTGTCCCCTCCAGTCCCCAATAGGTTTCTTCTAGCCTATTGAGTGGATGGTTTAAACGAGAAATGGTATCCTGTAAACCTACTTAAGAATATCGGGGAGAAAACCATGACTTAGAAATGCATGATATTTATAAACCATCTTCCGAAGTCTTCAAATAGTATGATACAAGCTTAGCACAGTAATCTATTTCTATACAATGTAGTATGTAACCCAAATTCATTTGGGGGTATGTCTGTGAAGCACCAAATCATCCTCATCCTTATAGGATTGTTTCTTCTAACTTCGCCCTCCATCCCCACATCTCTTGGGGTTCCAGCAGGGAGCATTTCAGAAGGAAATATCTCATTTAACTATCGAAATGTCACGGTCTATGCACCAGCGGTTTCTGAAGCAGGAACAAGCTATATTGGTGTTATTTCAACAATCACGGTCACCGTCCAGGGGAATGGAAGTGGACGAGTGTTTGTTGATACACTTCCACTCACCGATGTCGATATGCAAGGATCTGCTCGCCTCGCCGTGAAAGTAGCAAGTACTTTAGTAAGCACAGATACACGACCTCACCTTGATCCGCTCACCTGTGATTACTTCTTTGTCGTTCGAACGACGTCTCCAATGATTGGTGGCCCCTCTGCAGGGGCAATGATGACCATTGCGGTGATATCACTCTTAGAAAATTGGACACTTGACAACAACACGGTGATGACTGGGATGATCAACCCTGATGGAAGCATCGGTCCTATCGGGGGGATTCCATATAAAATCGATGCAGCCCATAGCGTGGGAGCAACACGATTTCTCATACCAAAAGGACAGACGACCTACACAGAAATGATTACAGAATATCAAAATATCAATGGGATCATCTGGCAGAATACCTATCCGGTCACTCGCAACGTCACCGAGTACGCCCAGACAAATTACGGGATGGACGTCTTTGAAGTTGAAGATATTAACGACGCACTCCTCTATTTCACCGGCTGGACGTTTCCAGTCAAAGAATCCCCTGATAAAATCACAACAGAGGATTATATCACCGCGATGAAACCATTGGCAACAAGCCTTTTAGATGAAGCACAGGAATCTTATCAAAACGCAAGCGATCTGTTCAATACCTCCACAATACCCAACAGATATCCTAATTATTATAGAAATCAAGTAACTGATTTTCTTAACACTGCCTCTGATCGTCTAGATGAATCAATCCATTGGTATGACGAAGAAGTGTATTATACGAGCACGAGTAAGTCGTTTCAATGCCTCATCGACTCCCATTTTGTCTCATACATATGTCAATATTTCAGCTTGGATAACCAAGCAGAATTCGTTCAATCTCTTATTAATCAAACTGTTCAGAACTATCAGAACAACACGGTGTTAACGAAGGATGCTCCTATCCAGGGGATGGTGACGTTACAATGTGTTGGTGCAGCCCAACAACGAGTCAATGAGGCAGCCTCGTACATTTCTGAAGCCAACACGAGTTTTTTGAATGCGGATTATTTCACAGCGTTATACAACATCGCCTATGCCCAGCAACGGATTGAAAGCGTCCGATGGTGGTTAAACATTTCAACCCCGTTTCATGACTCAGGAGACATTAACGAAACAATGATCACAAGCCTTGCAGAAGAATATCTTGATGATGCTCAACAAGCGATTGTGTACTCTGAAATTATCATCAATGAAATGGGGAAAACATCAGACTTTCTCAACGACGCAAAAGATCTTCTTCAGACCGCTCGCAGTGAACAAGAACAAGGATATTCTGCTGCCGCGTTGTTTGGTTCGTTCGAATCCCTGGTAAAAGCAAATCTTGCCTTAGAACTCGTTGATGGAGTCACCAATGATAAGATAGAACGAGCACGAACACAGGCAAGCGCCAGTATCACAGAGAGCAGAACCATTGGTATTGAACCAGTGTTGGCTGTGAGTTATTATGAGTATGGACGGAGTCTTGCAAACGAATCATCACTTGATACCGCAATAGTGTATTATAAATACGCTGATTTAATCGCTGGAGCGTTACGATACACAACCCCCTATGGAGTCCAATCGTCCCGCTACGTAGGAGTCCCAGATAAAAACCCTGTCGTCTCCTGGAATTTTGGACCGACACGGTACATCGGATTCTTCATCCTCTTTGCATTGATAGGTGGAATCGCAGGGATCGGATTTGGTATCTTAATCGCCGGGCTTTTAAGCCCTAAGAAACAAAAAGAGCAATTGTTCCCGAAGGATTCTGTCCCACGAAGTATCGAAGATTATTACAAAAAACAAAAATAAGACAAACTCATATACCTAGTTTTATGGATATCTCCGGAGAGCTCATAGACGACCATATCCTTGTAAAAAAAGCAAGTGACATCGGAAGGCTCTATAACAAGAGTCATATTGGAACCATTCTCCCATCAAATATTTTACGACTGAATCTTCTTGAGGGTGTTTTTTTACTCGATGAAGGAAAAATGATCTTACACCAAAATAAAAAACAAATACAGTTTTCATCACTTCTGAAACTAGCAGTTCGAAATATACCAGATTTTGAAACAAAATACCTGGTGTATAAGGATCTACGAAATCGAGGGCATGCAATCACCCAGGTTGATGATACGACAAATATTTCCTTTCGTAAGATTACACAGAAAAACGAGAAGACGTCATCCTGTGTCATCGCTGCATATTCTGAACGGGACATTCTTGACATCGACATGACACAACAACTGATCCAACACTATACCAAGAGGAACAATGCATTATGGTTCGCACTGGTTGATGAAGAAGGAGATCTCACCTATTATGATCTATCAACTGTTAATCTTACAGGAGATATTTTGGAACAAAAGTACCCAAAGGGTACTGCGGTGATGTTGCAAAATCGTCTGATTGTCTTTGATAAAAAACTCTCTGGTCAACTGCTTCAGAAAGAGTTTTTTGGTAAACCATTTGGAGAAATACTGCAACTTTCGTTTGTCGAAGGATTGTACCTTCTTGAGAGAAACGTCCTGGAGATTCAAACCACCGATGGAAAAACCCTTTCTGAGGAGAAATGCATCCATCTGATGCAGAAATTTCAGCCAGACATCGTTCAACGACTCATGGTGTTCAAGGACCTAAAACAGAAAGGACTTCTTGTGAAAACCGGTTTTAAATTTGGCGCCCATTTCCGTGCGTATTCAAAACAACCTGAGGCGACCCATGCAGAGTATCTGATTCATGTCATCAACAAGGGTTTTACGAGTATCTGGGCGGAGATCAGTCGTGCTGTCCGCCTTGCCCATTCAGTGAATAAAGAATTTATCTTCGCTTGTATCGATGAGTCGACTATTGATTATATACGAGTTGGGCGACTTCGTCCATAAATTTTCATAATGTATTTATACTTCGTGAGCTATTCGGCCAATTCCTTATTTGAGGGAGGAGATTATTATGCTTCAGATCCGGTGGCATGGCCATTCCTGCTTCGAGATAACCAACGATGTTACAATCGTGACCGATCCTCATGATGGAAGATCGATTGGGATACCTGCTCCTACGGTGACAGCAGATATTATTTTAGTATCACATAATCATTATGACCATAACAGTGTGAAATCCGTTGAAAAAGAATCTTCCAAAGTGGTTACCGATGAGCGGAAACGCACCATAGGCGACATTCAGATCATGGGTATCCCTGCGTTCCATGATACCTCTCAGGGGGAGCGTCGCGGCGCCATGGTTCTGTATAAATTCATCTGTGACGATGTCACGTTCTGTCATCTTGGTGACCTGGGTCATGAACTTGATGAAAAAACGATTCAACAAATCGGTAAAATCGATATTTTATTTATCCCAGTTGGTGGAAACTATACAATCGATGCGGAACAGGCATGGCGGGTGGTACAAGCCTTGAAACCAAAGATCACCATTCCGATGCATTTTCGCATAGAAGGCTTGTCGATCCCGGTTGCTGGTGTTGACTCTTTTTTAGAGAAAAACAAATATAAGATCCTTAAAGTTGGTAACGAAATAGACATAGAAAAAGACGAGTTGCCAAAAGAACCAGAAATCTGGGTTTTTACGTTGTAGGTTTTTTTTGAAACACTTCTGTATTGACACAGTTTGGCGGGATTCCCCCTTTTAACCCTATCATCATGTTTTCTGCAGCCATCAGCGCCATTTTTGTCCGTGTCTCAATGGTTCCTGACCCGATATGCGGTTGCAGTACGACGTTCTTTAAATGTCTTATTTCTTCAGATAGTTCTGGTTCGTTTTCATATACATCCAGACCCGCCCCGAAAATCCACTGTTCTGTTAATGCTTTGACTAAGGCTTTTTCATTGATGATGGGTCCTCGTGCGGTATTGATCAGAACCGCTGTTTTTTTCATCATGCGAAGTTGTTCTTCGTCAATAAGATGATGGGTGTTCTTCGTGAGAGGGACATGGATGGAGATGAAATCTGATTCTTTGAGAAGTTGTGAAAGGGGTACCTTTTTTGCTCCGAGTTGCTGTTCGAGTTGTTCGTTTCTCTGCTCATCTGTGTAGAGAACATTCATGTGAAATCCTTTGCTGTTCAATGCGAATGCAGCCCCGATGCGACCAGTGCCAATCACTCCTAAGGTTTTATGTGAAACATCCTGTCCTAGCATGAGCATGGGTGCCCAGCCTTTGAAGTTTCCTTCTCTGGTGAACGTGTCGCCTTCAACGATCCGTCTGGCGACTGAAAATAGTAATGCCCAGGCGAGTTCTGCGGTAGTCTGGGTTAACACACCAGGGGTGTTGCTCACAGGGATTCCTCGTTTAGTTGCAGCAGCAATATCAATATTGTCGTACCCCACGGCATAGGAAGCGATCATCTTCAGTTGTGGTTCTGCGTTGATGACTTCTTTGTCAATGGGATCTGTCAGAAGACACAGGAGACCATCTTTTCCTTTGATGCTGGTAATGATTTCTTTTTTATCAAGAACCCGGTCATTGGGATTGATAGTAACAGTGAACTGCTTTGCTAATACATCAAGCCCCGCTTGGGGTATCTTTCTGGTCACAAAAATCTTCATAGGATATCAGATGCTCCATTCTTGATACGAAGATTATGATTTTAAAGATTTCTAAAAACAGAAAGTCTTTTTTGAAAAGAAAAAGAGAAACAGAGGGGGAGTTCTTTGGAGCTGCTTTAGGTTTATTTTGTTTTTTCATTCATAAGCTTATCGAACGAATAAAACTGCAGGTTGCCGTCCGCGTCTAAATCAGCTTCTTGACTAAACACCCATTGCTTTGTCGTGATGATCTTCGGCTGAGCGTATATTCGTATTTCTCGGTTCTCTGGATGGTTCTCTTTATTAGTTAGTCTGTAGACCGACCAATTCACTTTGATAGGGTCGATTGGTGAATAATCCCCGATATAATTGACAAATTGTTTGGTCAGGTTCGCATCATAGGTATAATCCGTGACTCTGAATTCGCTTTTCACCAATGTCTCTCCGGTCCCTGCAGAATAGTATGGCTCTTCGATGAGATTGGCATTGTATTGGAAGTAGCCAACAAACATCATGCCCCAGTCGTTTTGGTCATAGGGTGGGCCGTTTTCACCATTGGATAGGTCAAATGTCTTTGGGTTGTTTACATAATAGTAATTCAGCACGCTATGATACTGGCCCCATGTTGATGTATATTCTTTTTTTGGTAAGATGTAGATCCCATAGCTGATGTTGTCGATTCCTGCAAAATTACAATTATCAGCATCGACGCTGCAGCTATGTGCCATTTCATGTAAAAGCAGCGATCCGAGTTGGACTCGTCTGCCTCGTTCTGTTGGAATAGCGCCCCCGAGTATGTAATAAAAAATATTCTCTATTACATGGAACTTTCCAGATATATATGATAGTTGTGTCGTGTCATAGATATTATTCTTTGATGGGTGTTGGAACCCACCACCATGGCCAATGACAAAATATCGGAAAATACCTTTTCGTTCATCGGGGAAATAGTTGTTATAGAACTGTAACATCATCCCAGAGTCTTGTGAAATTTTATCGATATGTGGTAGTTCTTGTCCACCGCCGTTTATTGGACTGTTTGGCCACCCATCATCAAAGAAGACTTTGATATTGTGCTCAGAGAATCTCTGGATAACTCCTTGCTTTGATTCTTCGAAGAAATAATGTGGCGGATCATTAAATCCACCCTTGCCCATGTAATCGACTTCGTAATAGATATTCTGGATGAAAGGGTCAGCGAACAATTTTGACATCTGATATTCTTCGAGATTATCAATCCCATCAAGATCTGGGTCCAGATTATTGTGATCATCCCAGGTGAACGGGTCAAACCCCCATTTCCACTCCCAATCTGTTGGTGCCCCATCGCCGTCCGGGTCGAGTTTTGAATCATCAACGGTTGGGTCTGTCCCAAGGACGTTTACTTCAGTCCAATAAGGGATAAAATCACCGTCATAATCGATTTGATAGACGTTAAACCAGATCTCAAAAGTCTCCCCGAGATAGTATCCATATCCATCATGATCCTTGAAATTATCCTTCCCTGACCATCGGCCGGTTCGAAAATCATAGGTGACGGTGAAGGAGTCTCCTTCTACATTTTGGGTTTTTCTTCCTAATAAGCCTGAGCGTATTTGTTCCATAATCGTTAAGGTGATGACCGATGTTTCTTGTTCTTCGGGTACATCTTTCATGATTTTGTTTTCCTCAAACATGGTATCCCAGGTATTGAACATCACCTCGGTGGTTCTCCCATGTTGGGTCACATCTTTACTGACATACTCTAACCCGTCCATGTTTGAGATGAAATAGAAAGTAGGTTTGTTTTCCCAGGACTTTCCTGGTTTTAATAATTTTTCCATGAGTCCACAATGGCGGATTCGTAATATTTCAAGGACGACCCCTTGGTTCTCTAAGGGGCTGATCCTGTCGTCTACTTGGAATGTGGTTTGTTGAGGCGGGGTTTCCTTCTTGGTCATATAATATTCGAAATAGACATAAGTCCCCGAAACAAGTAAACAAGCAATAACAAGTAGCGAGACTCCTATCATTATTTTTTGTTTTCGTTTAACGTACATGATGGTTTGCCTCCAATAGGGAATGGGATTGTATTCTTATTAATAATATAGGTTACAATTTATATAAACTTATTGGTATTGAAAAGACGTTCTTCTTATTCGTTACAGAGATGAATGTATAGTTCCAGTAATTTTTCTTAGGGGGGACTCAACGAGGTGATGAGCTCAAAGAGAATTCTGTTTAATGAGGTTTCAACCTTATGTTCTGACCCTATTCTCAGAAGCTCTCCGTTGATAGAATCGATCTCTGTTTTTTTTCCCTGTTGGATACTTTGCATCATAGAGGAATAGTTTTGTGCGGTATCCTTGATGACTTTTTTTGTTTTCTCGATCATTTCCAAGGCAGAAACGACGATCCCTTCTGAGGATGCAATTACGCTTGATTCTGTGCAGATAGACTCAACGGTCCTTTCCAACACTGGATTATCAAGTAAATATCCATTGTTGCATCTGAGAAATGCGGTGAGCGGATTGATACTTGAGTTAATGATCGCTTTTCTCCAGATTTCCCTTTTGATATCAGTACTCATCTGGGTCTCGATTCCAGCCTGATTGAATACAGTCACAAGCGTCCTCAGTCTCTCGGAGGAATCGCCATGGAGTTCTCCGAGAATGGTTGTACCTTTGCCTGTATGAGTAATGGTGCCAGGTTTTACGAAGAGCGCTCCCTGGGTAGTTACCCCTGCAAGAATATGTTTTTTTTCGATGTACTGTTCTATTTTCTGAATATTGTTCAACCCATTTTGAAGAGAGACAACCACGGTCTGATTATTGAATAGCGAACTGAGTTGACGGCTTGCTGTCTCTGTATCATATGATTTCACGGTAAGAAGAATGAGGTCTGGTGAAAAGGTGACATCTTTTATCGATTCTACCGCAGGGACACTTACTATGAGACGTGTTTTTCCATTGATGAGTAAGCCTTTTTGTTGGATATAGGTGATGTGTGGAGCTCGTCCAACGAGTGCCACCTTATGTTGTTTGGCAAGGAGTGCACCAAATAATGACCCAATTGCACCGGAGCCAAAAACAACAATATTCATAGCAGTATTCCTCGGTCTTTACATTGGTTTTCAATTTCCTCTTGTGTCATTGTGATAAGTGGACTTAAGATCGGGACATTACACTTTCTTTTTAACAACGCGATTTCAGATAATGCCTGAGATAGTGTCTCAAGTGTATAATCCGTGACTACTGCATCGCATTTTTTTTCAGAGGCAATCCTTGATACTTGCTCAGGAGACTCCTTACTTGTGAGGTCAATAGAGATACTCTCTGCATCCGCATACCAATGAGTAAGAAAAGAACGGATGACCTTCTCGTTTGATTGGTCCCCTGTCACGATAACAATATTACATCCTCGTCTCATCAGATACCATGCTGCTAACAGCGAAGACGGGTTCTTCACCAGTGCAAGTATTTTTCCTTGGGTCCCCAATGGAAGACCTCCGACTCCCTTGATTTTTTCTGTAAACAGAAATGATTTCTTCTCCCGTATTTCGATAAAAAGCTCGACGTCAGGATTATTGAGATCTACTGGGGCAGCGGTTGCCTGCACGATGTCATTACCAATATGTATCGCAACCTGCTGGCTTGTGAACGGATGGGTCCCTACTCGTGTCACCCGTATCGCGAAACTTTTTTGCTTCTGTAAAATATTCCTTGTAATGTGTTGGGCTGTCGTAGACATGTCCTGCAGAGTGGATGTTGTTTGCAACGCTGGGCTGAATGATACGATCCCAAAAATTCTGGGCAATACCCTGATACTTTTGGATATCTCTGTTGTAGAAAGATAGATTCTCCCTCGTTCCGTTCTGATTTCATGTGGTATATTTTCCCCTTGGAACGCTTTTTTTATATTTCGTACAAGGATTGATTCGAAATACTTTCGTACGTAGGCACTCTTCAGTGAAAGCTCACCGTACCGCAGGAGAATCACATCATAGTTCATCAATTTTCAACATCTGACTGACATACATTAACTTTTCACTGTCGAAACATTTTAGATACTTTGATGCGTTATCCAGTCATATGAGTCCTTTTATTGTAGGACGTAGAAATCTGATGAAGGGTTTCTATTCACCTCCTCTTAAAAAAACCATTCTTCAAAAGCTAAGAATTGGAAAGACATTTTACCTGCTTCTTGTGTTCGTTCCGATTAGTTTTTTATTATATCTTTTCACCAAGGAAGACTCTATTATTTTTATCACATCAGTGCTTGCCATTGTTCCCCTTGCAAGAATCATGGGTTATTCCACAAAAGAAATTTCATTGCAGACAAACCCAACAGTGAGTGGTCTTTTTTCAGCCACATTTGGCAACGCAATAGAGTTGATTATCGCGATTCTTGCCTTGAATGCTGGCCTCATACAAGTCGTCCAAGCATCGATCATTGGGAGTATCATTGGCAATATTTTACTCCTGGTCGGACTAAGTATTTTTACTGGTGGTCTCCGCTTTAAGAATCAGCGGTTCAACAATGAAACCATCGCTGTGTCATCAACTATGCTGATTATCGTCGTGGCAGGGCTTGCGATCCCAAGTGTTTATGCGATAGTGACACCACCGACTCCTCAGATTTCTCTTCTCAGTAGTGCTGTTGCTATTGTTATGGCATTGATTTATCTTGCCGGGCTTTTCTTTTCTTTACGGACCCATAAAGATCTTTTTGATGCCAGTGATGAGATAAAAGCAACCCAGGAAAGACCAACCATGAGTCGTCGTCTAGCTGCGTTGATTCTGTTCATTTCTATTATCGTTGTTACTTTTGAATCTGAGATTCTTGTCAGCACCATTGAACATGCAGCACATGCGATTGGTCTGTCACAGGTGTTTATCGGCCTGGTGGTCATTGCGATTATTACGAATATCGCTGAGATATCAACCGCTGTTCATTTTTCCGTGAAAAATAAGCTTGATGTCTCTATCGAGATTGGATTGAGCAGCGCCATACAGATAGCACTCTTCGTCGTCCCGATCCTGATGTTGGTAAGCCAGGTATTTAATTATGGTTTCACGCTTGTGTTTACTCCCTTTGAAATTCTTGCAGTCATCCTGGCTGTCTTAATCGTCAACTACCTTTCAGCAGATGGAAGATGTAACTGGTTAGAAGGGGCACAGCTGATTAGTGTTTATTCCATCATCGCGATCGCGTTCTTTTTCGTCATATGATGAATGCGGTGATACTACCATTCTTTCTCGAAAGTCTGTTCGACGTTTGTAATTAATTGGGGTGCAGAAAAGGAGAGGTTCATCGGTGTCAGCGAGATTTTCCCTTCATTTAATGCTTTCAGATCAGAACCTTCCACCATGTTTTTATACTGTATCGGAGGTGTGCTATGAAAAAATTTATTTCCCTTTCTATGAAATAACCTCCCGTATCGTGTGCTAAAAAGTGATGTGGTTTCAAGTGGGGTAGTCATGGTGGCATCGAAGGGGATGTTTAGCGAAAATAAATCAACATCACTGAACGCTTTATTCATGATGATGGTGGTCGCTTTCGTCGTGATCTTTGCTGCGTTTTCAAAGAGCATGTTGTTTTTTGGTGAATAAAAATCTGTTTTCTTATCACGTAGGGTAACAGGGATGGAAAGAGATGATGCGATGGATCGTACACCATCGATTGCTCCTTCAATTGCTGCTCCGATTGTCCCGGAGCTAAGCGTCCTGGCCTGTCCGATGTTCAGTCCAATATTTATTCCTGAAATAATTATTTTTGGTCGATGCGTCACAATATCATATAACCCTATTTGTACGCAATCTGCAGGGGTTCCGTTGAGAAGGAACATTTCGACGCCATCGTAGGTTATTTTCTTTATTTTCAGTTCCTTTTTTGTCGTGATCGCTTTACCTATCCAACTTCGTCCACGGTCAGGCACAACAGCGGTCACCGAATAGTTCTTTGACAATTCCTTTACCAGTGTCACAAACCCTGCTGATGTGTACCCGTCATCGTTCGTCACAAGGATCTCAGTCATCGGCAACGGAAAAAAACAGGTGCTTAATGAAGCTTTCCGGTGGCTATGATGATTGTTGAACATTTAAATAGGAGCATTCTATGAGAGATGAAAGTATGATTACTAAGACAGAAAATGATCTGGATATCATCCTTATCACCGGAGAGTATTATGATGATCATCCGCTCTCCCCAGTCGGTGTCATCGCCAAAGTGCTTGATGCGAAAGGATATCGTGTTGGTATCATAGAAAAACCGGTGACCCAAGAGCATTTCACAAGGTTAGGGGCTCCTCGTCTTTGTTTTGGTGTGACTTCCGGTTCCATTGATAGTATGGTTCATAACTATACTCCTTTGAAAAGAAAACGTGTTGAGGATAAATACAGCGATGCGACAACACTCCCTGACCGTGCGGTGATCTATTATTGTAATAAACTGAAGCAATATTTTAAATCCAGCGTGATAGTGATTGGTGGCATTGAAGCATCTTTACGACGTTTCGCTCATTATGACTATTGGGATAACAACATACGACGGAGTATCTTACTTGATTCACGGGCAAACATCCTTGTCTATGGGAATGGGGAGAAACAGATTCTTGAGATTGCTGAACGGTTACATACGGGAAAAGAATTAGTTGGAATACACGGAACATGCATTCTTCAGAAAAACCTTGATCCGACCTTTGAACTCCTTCCGTCCTTTAAGGAGGCTGCGGAGGATAAACGAAAATTCTGTGCGATGCAGATGAAGTTTTCAAATGACAAAAACCTCGCGCAGGAGTATACCAATAGTTATGTTGTGCAGTACAAATACCCTGACTATACGACGAAGGATCTGGACTGGGTCTATTCATTGAATTACTCAAGGAAACTGCACCCGAAATCCTTATTAAAAATGGGGCGGTTTTCCGTGGTGATCCACAGGGGGTGTATCGGTGCATGTAATTTTTGTTCCCTTTCTCTTCATCAGGGGAATCGTATTATTTCACGGTCTGAGACAAACATCCTTGAAGAAATCAAACGGTTGACAACATACCCTGGGTTCAAAGGATACATCGATGACTTTGTCGGTCCCTCCTCAAATATGTATGCCATGGTCTGTACTCGTCCACAATCAACTCCGTCATGTTCAGAAACCTGCATCCAGTGTCCGCAGCTAGATAAAACACATCGGCGTCTCATCTCATTGTTACGCAAAGCTCGACAGATCCAAGGGGTAAAAAAAATTTTTATTCGTAGCGGCATCCGCTATGATCTTGCAATGGAAAGCAGGGAATACATCAAAGAGATCTCTGATCATCATATCTCCGGCTGTCTGAAAATCGCCCCTGAGCATTTTTCAAATACTGTCGTAGGTTTAATGGGGAAGGATAACAGGCGATTCGATGAGTTTTTATCATATTTTACTGCGATCAATCAACGGAAAAAACAATGGTTGCGATACTATTTTATGATCGGTCATCCTGGTGATACTCTGAGTGAAGTCATCTCCTTACATGACATTATCAAAAAAAGACATCTGGAGAACATTGAGCAGTTCCAGTTGTTCACCCCGACACCAATGACGATCTCCTCCTGTATGTACTGGACGGGATTGAATCCGTTCACCGGGAGAAAAATCAACGTGGTCTATGATTATCATACCAAGAAAAAGTTAAAAAGAATCATGCTTAATCTCCCATTGAATAAATCAGCAGAAGAAGAATAAACCTTCTCCGATGGTTTATTTTTTTAAGTTTTATTTTTTATCTTCTGTGCGATATCCTTCTCGAGACATTCTTTGCAGCGTTCTTTATCATTTGGCCGTTGTTCACTGATTTCCCAATCAGGATTGGTCCGTACATAAACAGGGATTGCCCTACAATGAAGATGCCAATGATAAAGAGAGCCGTTTTTCTTCCAATAGTACGACATTCTCCATTCCTCCTTCCGTAGTATGATATTCTTTATCTGTATTTAACTTTTTTTTCTCATTAAATCCCTGGCTTAATATACATCACCTGCGATATGGTATCAGTTGAGGTGAGAACGCATGGATCAAAAACAGGTGTTGGAGCGATGGTTAAGACAGCTGAAGAAAAATGAGATCAGTCCTGATGCGGTTGGTCTTGGTCCTGATAAGGAGAAAGCATTGCGATTTATCCGAGAAGAGCTTGAAAAAATTGAGACGATGGAGAAAAAACAGACTCCACCTACTCAGTAAAAAAAACGTTATTCGTACCGCAGTGCGACCACGGGGTCCATCTTTGCTGCTTTCCGTGCAGGTAACACCCCGGCTGCGATTCCGATGAGGATTCCGACAATGCTTGCGATGAGGAACCATTCTGGGGCGTAGGCTAATTGAATGGAACCAGTACTAAATGCTCCCCCGAGATTTTGTATGCTATTGTTTAAGAGGTCAACGACAAACCAGCTTCCGCTTGCACCAAGGATACAACCAGTAAGACCGCCTAATAATCCGATGACCATGGATTGATACAAGAATAACTGCAGGATGTCACGTCGTTTCGCCCCCACTGCCATCATCGTACCAATCTCTCGGGTCCTTTCAGTGACGGTCGCAAACATGATATTTGCTATCCCGACCCCGCCGATGAGCAGAGAAATCAGTGCGATTGCGGTGATATAGGTTCTGATAACACTCATGATTTTATCGACACGATCAAGGATGTACTGCTGGGTGATGACGACAAAATCAGAGTTCTCATCTAGATACTGATTCGCATCAGAGCCTGTGCCGTTAAGGTAACTTAATATTTCGTTTTGTGCCTCTTGGACCTGTTTTGTGTCTTTTGCTTCGGCAAGAAGGATCGTGTAGGCGACGACGCGTTTTAAAATCGAACCTGCATTTGACCCAAAATACGTTGAATAATATGGTTTTGCCGGGCAGATAATGCCTGGGCTTGAAAGGGTGTTGAACATACTAAAACTCGAACTTTGTTTCAGAATTCCGACAATCTTAGCATCAAGTGTTTTTCCATCGACTCGACGTAAATAGATCGTATCACCGACTTTCAATGGTTTATCTTTACCAAATGTCTCAACGACGTTTTTACTGATGACAATCTCATTTTTTCCTTCTTGGAACATGGTTCCTTCTTCCAATTCCATGTTCAGAATTTCAAGGATCGCTTCGGTACTAGCGTACATCGTTTCCCCGGGTCTCGACTCCCATTTGAGGAACCCGTCTCGTTTTAAGATTTTAATAACAGGAACGATACCAATCGGGGCAACAGTTTTTATCGATGGTAAACGCTGTATATTTTCTACGTCGTTGGTTGTGAAGACGACGGAACGGATCGATAGCTGTGGTACTGCTCCGCCGGTCCCCAAGCCGATGACCATCCCGGTTGGATTGAACAGATTCCATTGTTCTGCAATAAAAGTACTAACGGAATTTCCCGCGGTTGTCACCATGATCACTGATGCAACACCGATGATGACCCCGATGAGTGTGAGAAACGTCCGTATCTTATAGGATTTCATCGTATCAAGGGCCATTGTAAAGATGTCTCGTATCATGTATCCTCAGTCACCTCTCCATCGAGCATGTTCACCACACGGTTCGCAAATCGTTTCAAAGCGATAGCATGGGTGACAAGTAAAATTGTTTTCCCTTCACGATTTAATGCAACGAGTAACTCCATGATCTGCTCGCCGGTTTTCGTGTCAAGGTTCCCTGTTGGTTCATCAGCAAGGATGATTGAGGGATTGTTGACAAGGGCTCGTGCGATTGCTATCCGTTGTTGTTGCCCGCCAGATAATTCAGAGGGAAGATGGGTCGCCCAGTTGGTAAGTCCGACTTTCGCAAGCAGTTCAAAGGCACGATGATCCCGGTCAGCTTTAGAACCTCCGAGAAAAACCATGGGTAATGAAACATTTTTTAGTGCAGTCATGGACGGCATAAGATTAAATTTTTGAAAGATAAAACCGATTTTTCGTCCTCTAATGACAGCGAGTTGATTATCGTTCACGGTAGAGATATTTTCGCCATCGATAATGATTGTGCCTGATGTCGGGCGGTCTAAACATCCGATGATGTTCATCATCGTACTTTTCCCTGATCCAGAAGGACCCATGATGGCAACAAAATCTCCTTTGTTAATATTTAAATCGACATTATTTAATGCTTTGAAATCTGTTTTACCGGTTTTGTAGATTTTTGTTAGTGAATCGATTTCAATGACGTATTCTGACATTCTTTGTCCCTCATAGAAATAGGACTTAACAGATTGGATTTTAACCTGTAATCTGGTTACGAACGAGAGCTTTTATTCGGTGTGCGATCACAAAGGATTTTGCGATACATTCTATCTCAGCTGCTTCCTCTAGGCTTGATACTTGACCAACGATCAACATTTTTCTTGCTCCTCGCTATCTGTTTTCTTCGTTTTATTTAAAGCCTCTTGTTGTACAGTTCTTACCGAGCGTCTTTACAGTTCTCTCCTGAAATAGTTTTCGGTTATGCCTCTTCTTTTAGTATATGAATCATATGAAGTGTTTTTTCCTATATAGTTGACTAATATTGTTACGAAAACATTTAAATGCTAGTGGTGTATAACAAAAAATAGGAGGACTTATAAAATGAGAAAAACCCTAATTGGCGGTAGTCTGTTGGCTGTATTACTTTTATTAATGTTGCCAGCAGTGGCCGCAGAGCAAGTTAGTATAGCACAATCCGCAACAACACCTTATCTTCTCAACGCTGAGACTACATATCTAAAGGCATTGCGAGAAAAATATAACGACAATCCATCCCCGCAGGTCATTTTCATCACCTTGGCTATCCTGTTGTTAAAACTGTTGCGATGGGGAGTTATCATTATCGGTGGGATTTTCCTCCTGTCGATTCTTGGTATTTTCCGTAATCCGAATAACAACACAAGTGCGGTCCTATAATCGTTCTTGCTTTGTTCATTTCCTTCCAAATCTTGGCTAAGTGTCAGTCTAGATAGTGTTAGCCAAGTAACTTTTCTTCTTTGATTTTTGAATTTGTGATTATGGTTAAAAAATATTCTTCTGTTGGTGACACGTAATTTTATACTTTCAATGACCCCTTAGAAAACCTTGAATATAGGGGAGTGCTTGTCGGAGGGCTGACTCATTAGCTATATTAATAATTCGAATCAATAAAATGTATATGTTTGTATATATCATAGCTATTTTCAAAGGGGATTTCCAGTGAAAAACATCATCATCAAAGGAGCACGAGAACACAATCTAAAAAACATCAGTGTGGAACTTCCACGAGATAAACTCATCGTCATCACAGGAATCTCTGGCTCTGGGAAATCCACCCTAGCGTTTGACACACTCTATGCGGAAGGACAACGACGCTACGTCGAATCACTCTCCGCCTATGCACGACAGTTCCTAGGCCTGATGAACAAACCAGATGTCGATAGCATCGAAGGATTATCCCCAGCGATCTCCATTGAACAAAAAACAACAAGTAAAAACCCACGAAGCACAGTTGGCACGATAACAGAAATCTACGATTACCTACGTTTATTATTCGCACGAATTGGCATCCCCTATTGCCCGACACATAACATCAAAATCGAGTCGCAATCACCACAAAAAATCTCAGAAAGAATCGCTGCAGAGTTGAAAGGGACAATCACCGTTCTCTCACCGGTCATCCGTCAGAAAAAAGGGACCTACGAACAATTGTTTAAAGATCTGAACAAAGAAGGATACACCAGGATTCGAGTGAACAAAACCATCTATCGAACTGATGAGAAAATCACCCTTGAGCGATACAAGAAACATGATATCGATGTGGTCATTGACCGTGTCGATGTAATCGACTCCACCCGTCTTACAGAGGCCTGTGAACAAGCGTTACAGAAATCCGATGGACTCCTCATAGCACTCGATACCAAGGGCCACGAGCATATTTACTCATCGACCATGGCCTGTCCGGTCTGCGGTACTGTCTTTGAAGAGCTCCAACCACGCATGTTCTCATTTAACAGCCCCTTTGGCGCCTGCGAAGCATGCCATGGACTTGGCATCAAAATGGAATTTGACCCTGATCTGATTATACCAGACAAAGAACTCAGCATCGCCGATGGCGCGATCGCCTTGTATAAAACCATCAGAGACAGCTGGAGGAACAACTATCTTGGAGCTGTGGCAAAACATTATGGGTTTGACATTTTCACCCCGATAAAAAACCTCAACGAAAGACAATATCATGTGATCATGTACGGATCAACTGAATCGATTCGTTTTAACCTCGTCATGAAAAACGGTGATGCACACTACTCCCATATCGGGACCTGGGAAGGACTGATTCCTCAATCAGAACGACTCTATAAACAAACCGAATCGGAATATCGCAGACAAGACATGGAACGATTCATGCGCATCAGCCCCTGCCCAGTTTGTCAAGGGAAACGATTAAAACAAAAAATTCTCTCCGTTAAAATCGCCCGTAAATCAATCATCGACATCACCGATATGTCCATAAAACAATCACTTCAATTCATCGAAACAATCAACCTGACAAAAAAACAAGAGGAAATCGCCCATTTAATCTTAAAAGAAATCAAAGCACGCCTAAAATTCTTAGACAACGTCGGGTTGAATTATCTGACACTTTCTCGAAACGCGGGGACCCTTTCCGGTGGTGAAGCCCAACGGATACGGCTTGCGACACAGATAGGGTCAAACCTGATGGGAGTCCTTTACATCCTTGATGAGCCATCGGTCGGCTTACATCAACGGGATAATAAGAAACTTATACAGACCTTGCAGCGACTTCGCGACCTTGGAAATACCCTCATTATCGTTGAACATGACGAAGAAACCATACGTCATGCTGACTATGTCGTCGATATGGGCCCAGGAGCTGGGATTCACGGAGGAAAAATAATCGCCCATGGCACACCACAACAGATCGAGCGTAATCCTCGCTCCCTCACAGGACAATACCTCTCAGGAAAACAAGCAATAATGGTACCAGAGGCCAGACGGCAGACAGACAAACATATCCATATCAAAGGATGCAAAGAAAACAACCTCAAGAACATCGATGTCAACATCCCCTTAGGAGTCTTCACAGTCGTCACCGGGGTTTCGGGAAGTGGAAAATCAACACTAATCTATGAAATTCTCTACAAAGGTCTGATGAAAAAACTTCATGAATCACGAGAACTACCCGGGAAACATGACACGATAACGTTTGATTCAGAGATCGATAAGGTCATCGTTATTGACCAAAGCCCGATTGGGAAAACCCCACGCAGTAATCCAGCGACATATACAAAAGTGTTCGATGAAATCAGAAACATCTTTACCAAGACCCCTGAGGCGAAACTCCGGGGGTATCAAGCAGGTCGTTTCTCTTTTAATGTCCCTGGTGGAAGATGCGAAACCTGCCAAGGGGACGGTCTCATAAAGATAGAGATGAACTTCCTCCCAGACATCTACGTCGAATGTGAAGAATGCAAAGGAAAACGATACAATAAAGACACTCTTGAGGTGCAGTACAAAGGAAAGTCAATTGCTGATGTTCTTGCCATGAGTGTAGAAGAAGCCTTAGATCTGTTTGAAAACATCCCTTATATCCGTAAAAAATTAGAAACATTACAGCGAGTAGGCTTGGATTATATTAAACTCGGTCAGAGTTCCACCACCCTTTCAGGTGGAGAAGCGCAACGAATTAAACTCACACGGGAATTATCAAAGAAAAGCACAGGACAGACATTGTATCTTCTCGATGAGCCAACGACCGGGTTACATTTCCATGATGTGAAGAAACTCATCGACGTCCTCAACAGCCTCGTAGACATGGGAAACACGATTGTCGTCATCGAACATAATGTGGAAGTGATAAAATGCGCAGATCATATCATCGACCTAGGCCCAGAGGGCGGTGATCTCGGAGGAGAAATCGTTGCCAGTGGAACACCTGAAGAGGTTGCGAATAACAAACACAGTTACACCGGTCAGATCCTTCGACCAGTGTTCCGCGGGAAGAAAAAATGATTGATCTTACCAATTTACCTCTGGACCCTGGATGCTATCTCTTTCGAGATGCTGGGAAAAGAATCATCTATGTAGGGAAAGCAAAAAATCTACGCAGACGGGTAAAAAATTATTTTCAGAAAAAAGAGCAAGATCCAAAAACCCGCAGTCTTATGAATAACCTTGACTCAGTTGAATTTTTTGTAACCGATACCGAGGTTGAAGCACTGATTTTGGAAAACACACTGATAAAAAAACATCAGCCGAAATATAATATCAACCTCAAAGATGCAAAAACCTATGCGTTTATCCAGCTTACCGATGAGGTGTTCCCAAGACTTCTCATCGCACGACAAAAACAAGGGAATGGAAAATATTTCGGACCCTTTGTATCAGCCCTTGAACGCGACCATGTGCTGCAGTTCCTCAATAGGACGTTTGCATTGCGGACCTGTAGAAAATTACCAAAAAAAGCCTGTCTACGATATCATCTGCAACTCTGCCCAGCCCCTTGCGTTGGATTGATATCACAAGAAGATTACGGGAAGAACATACGAAACGTACGTCTGATTCTTTCAGGAAAATCAAAAGAACTTCTTAAAAAATTACAACAAGAAATGATACGAAAATCCCAATCGTTCGAGTACGAAAACGCGTTGATGTTACGGAATCAAATAACAGCAATACAACATCTTCAGGAACATCAGAAGATGCAACGGCAGCATACCTTTGACGAAGACATCATCAACTATCTCATACGTGATGAAACTGTCTATCTTATGTTGTTTAATATCTACAAGGGTACATTGTCAACGAAAAACGAGTTTATCTTTGATTTCACCCCTGATTTTTTAGAAGAATTCATTGTGCAGTATTACTCAGAAAACCCTGTGCCTTCAGAGGTGATTGTCCCTCAGAAACTCTCTGATTCCCTTGTGGTGTTCCTTACACAGAAACGGAAGAAGAAAACACAGATCCTCGTCCCAAAACAAGGGGCAAAGAAACAACTCCTTGATCTCGTGGTAAAGAATATTGAGATAACGTTCTTTGGAGACCTCTCAAAGGTAGAAGCACTGCAACACCAGTTAAACCTCCAAGAGCCGCCCCAGGTTATCGAATGTTTTGATATTTCCCATCTTTCTGGGACGTCCATGGTCGGCTCCATGGTCCAATACCGAAATGGAAAACCAGATAAAACCAATTATCGGAGATTCCGTATTCGAACGGTTGAAGGTATCGATGATACCGCTGCGATTGCTGAGGTAGTACGACGTCGCTACACAAGATTACAACAAGAACATGGTGTATTACCACATCTTATCGTTATCGATGGTGGAATCGGTCAACTCAATAGCGCGGTACAAGAACTTGATAGAATCAACGTCACAATCCCAATTATTTCTCTTGCAAAACAATATGAACAAATTTTTCTCCCTGGACAATCACAACCACTGCAACTTAAGAAAAAAGATAAAGCATTGTTGTTTATCAGAGAAATCCGTGATGAGGCGCATCGTTTCGCGATTGCATATAATCGTCTGTTACGGAAGAACGAGTTGAGATCGTGACTGAGTTTACTTTACAGACCAACCTTATTCCAAGAGGATCACAACCTGATGCCATTTCTCAGTTGGTCGAAGGTATCAATAAAAATTTTTCTTCTCAGACATTACTTGGTGTGACCGGATCTGGAAAAACGTTTTCCATGGCACAAGTCATTCAAAAGGTGCAACGCCCTACCATTGTCATTGCCCATAACAAGACGCTTGCCGCTCAACTCTATAGTGAATTCAAGGAGTTCTTCCCTGACAACCGTGTGGAATATTTTGTTTCTTATTATGATTATTATCAACCAGAGTCGTATCTTCCTCAGAGAGACCTGTATATCGAAAAAGACGCGGATGTCAACCCGAAACTCGAACAGATGCGGCTTGCTGCGACTGCATCGTTGTCATCACGACGAGATGTCATCATTGTCGCCTCTGTGTCATGTATCTATAATGTCGGAAACCCGCTTGATTATCAAAAGCTTGGTTTTGAGATTAGAACCGGGCAGAGCCTTCCAAGAAACGCGCTTCTCCGTCGATTACTTGACATTCAGTATGAACGAAATGATACCGAACTGGTACCTGGTCGTTTTCGAGTGAAAGGCGATACTATTGATCTTATCTTAGGGTATTATCCTAATATCTATCGGATTGAGATGTACGGGGACAAGCTCGAATCCATCAAAGAATTACATAAAAACACAGGTGAGACTGTTGAGGTGTTGAAATATCTCTTTATTTTTCCTGCGAAACATTTCGTGATACCAGAAAGTAGTCAGAAACGCGCGATTGAATCGATTAAACAGGAGCTTGAAGAACGGCTTCCCCAGCTTCCTGTGTTCGAAGCACATCGATTGAAGCAACGAACGTTATATGATCTTGAAATGATTCAGGAAACCGGGTTTTGTAAAGGCATTGAGAATTACTCACGGCATCTTGACGGACGGAAACCTGGGGAGAAACCATACTGTCTGCTTGATTATTTCCCCTCTGATTTTGTCATGTTTATCGATGAGAGCCATCGGACGATTCCGCAGATCCATGGGATGCATCATGGGGAGTTCTCACGGAAGCAAGCGTTGATAGAGTACGGGTTTCGTTTACCGAGTGCGTACGATAATCGACCGTTGACTTTTCAGGAGTTTGAGCAGTATATGCACACGGTTATTTTTGTCTCTGCGACGCCAGGGGCTTATGAGCTGGGAAAATCGCAGCAGGTCGTTGAGCAGATTATTCGACCAACTGGTCTGGTGGATCCTCCCGTGGAGGTTCGGAAGATTCAGGGTCAAATCCACGATTTAATAGGCGAGATTCAAACGACGGTGAGGCGCGGGGACCGTGTGCTGGTCACCACGTTGACAAAGAAACTTGCCGAAGAGATGTCTGAGTATCTTGCTGAGAAAGAAATTAAGACACGGTATTTACACTCGGAGATCGATACCCTTGAGCGTTCTGAGATTATCCGCGAGCTTCGCCTTGGGAAATTCGATGTGCTGGTCGGTATTAACCTGCTCAGAGAAGGGATAGATATCCCTGAGGTCGGGTTCATCGGGATCCTTGATGCTGACAAGGAAGGGTTCTTACGTGACGAGCGCAGTCTGATTCAGATCATCGGTCGTGCTGCTCGAAATGTGAACTCAAAAGTAGTGTTGTACGCTGATGTTCTGACTAATTCGATTCAGAGAGCACTTGCGGAAACCAATCGGAGACGAACCGTTCAACTGAACTATAATAAAGAACATGGGATTATCCCAACTACGGTTATCAAACCGATTAAAGAGAAAGTCGTGGAAATCAAGGATACGAAGCACATTCCACGAAAAGAGATTCCGGTTATCCTTGTCAATCTCGAGATGGAGATGAGAAAAGCAGCTGACGATCTTGATTTTGAGAAAGCAATCGCACTGCGTGATCGGATCAAGAAACTGCGGCAATCGATGATGCTCTAAGGTTTTTTTTATGGGATGGTTTCTTCTCTATTGATAGTACCTTTGATGCTGACGACTATCGATTTGATCGGTATCTTTCTAGATGCCTGGGACTTCAACTTTTTACGAACACTTATTAAAAGATGAAATATAAGAGGTGCGAATGGAATTATCACAGCAAATTATCTTTGCCTTTCTGCTCACGTTCCTTGCAGGTCTTTCCACAGGAATTGGGAGTCTTATCGCGTATTTCATTAAGAAACCAAAGACGATTTACCTGTCCTTCTCGTTAGGTTTTTCCGCTGGTGTGATGATCTATGTCTCCTTTGTTGAACTTTTACCAAAGTCGGTTATAACAGTCGGACAGTTTACTGGTGTCGTGGTGTTTTTCTTCGGAATCCTGCTTATTGCATTTATTGATATGATTATTCCTGAATCACGAAATCCGCATCATTACAAGGAGATGCCGGATGGGCAAGTCCTCAAGGTAGATAAGACCCTGTTGAGAACCGGGTTGTTTACTGCCTTTGCTATCGCGGTTCATAATTTCCCTGAGGGGCTTACTACATTTGGAACCGCACTAAGTGATGTACGACTTGGAATCATCATAGCCCTTGCGATAGCGATTCATAATATCCCTGAGGGTATTTCAGTTTCTGTTCCGATTTTTTATGCTACCGGTGACCGGAAAAAAGCGTTCCGGTATTCTTTTTTAGCTGGTTTGGCTGAGCCGCTGGGTGCGGTGATCGGATTTGTAATTCTCCTGCCGTTTTTGTCACCCTCGTTACTTTCCTCATTGTTAGCCTTTGTTGCAGGAATTATGGTGTACATCTCAATCGATGAGCTTCTTCCCATGGCACATCGTTATGGTCATAGTCATACCGTTATTCTTGGGTTCATCTTAGGGATGGCTCTTATGGCCGCGAGTCTTTTAATCTTATAAGAAAATATCGGTACTCCTTTAATCGAGGTTAGATGAAATACAGCAAACCAAACACCAGAAACGGAAGGACGACTGTTAAGAGCCCCCCGATGGTGTTTACCGTTTTTGTATAGTCAACTTCTTTCCAGTACTCGTCATCGATGTAGATAAGTGTCGTTGCAAAAAGTGATGATGCGAGAAACGCGTAGACCGCGATCATGATTTTGTCAATGAGGATCAATGAGGGGAGCGGGGGAAGCGATGAGGTTTGACTGAGATGGAACATCACAGCAGAGATCAGCATGCTTGTCCCAAGGCCGAGACGATGGGTGATCTTATCTGCCTTAAAGAAGAACGATAACCCAGAGACGATGCAGAAGATGATCGGGGGTAGGAGTAATTTTGCTGCGGTAAGCCCAGCGTCTCGTTCTAGTTTTATCGTATAGGTGAGTTGGGAGTATTCTTCACCCCAGGGGTATTCATGGGTCGAGGCATTCATAGTAGATGATTGGACTTTCCATCCTGCGATTTGGAACTGTTCGTCGACACCAAGAATCTCAGGCATGGTTGAATAGGTGATTGTGGAGATATTGTATGCTGAATCTTCTATGATGATTTTTAAATCCTGTGAATCGAAGGGGTATCTGTTGAATTCCGGGGTGATGAACAGACTTGCTTGAACCCGGTACCAGACCTCTGATGAGCCGTTGGTTCGTACGTCGTAGATTTTTTCTTTCGAGGTCGCTCGTCCGTTCATGAATTCAAAGCCGCTTGGGGAGATGTTGCTGTTCTCCCATTGGAACATTAGATAAAAATCGAGGATGTAGGTTCCTTTTGTAAACTCAAAGTTACCTATGGAGATGACGTAGATTCCAACGTTAATCGTCGTGTCGTCATTGAAGGGTTCTTCTTGTGCTGTCGTGTTCATTGTTGATATGAGCAATAAACCTGCTAAAAAGATCAGTAGTATGACTGAGGGTCTTGTTGTACGCATGGAACCTTAGATAAATATTTATTTTAAAAATTTTCTGTAAGAGCAATCTGCTGTCATAGCATATGATTTTATTCTTCCTCAAATACAAAGAGGTCATCGATTGTCGTCTGTAAGGCTTTGGCAATGTCGTGTGCGAGTTGTAACGAAGGGTTATAATTTCCTTTTTCTATGAAGAGGATTGTTTCTCGTCGGACTCCTACCTTTTTTGCTAAGTCCTCTTGGGTAAGCTCGTAGCGTGCTCGGAGTTCCTTGATGCGTGTTTTCATAATTATTTCCCTTTCTGATAGAGGTATAAGTACGATACGACGAATACAAATCCTGAGACAAGTACCACAATTGCTGAAATATCCCCTGCGTCAAGTTCATATCCGAAAATTATATCGATCATTGTTGGGATTAACACTGCACTCCAGATTGCCGCGATAAACCCGTAGTATCCTGCTTTATGGCTAATGGATATTACCCGCTCGTCTTTTCCTGGTAATCCTTTTTGAATATTTCTTATTTTGTCCCATATGATGTACATCGCTAAACCAACGAGTACTAAGACTATTCCAATACTCACGATTTGATTATATTCGATTTCACGTGTACCTATTAAATATAAAAACAGGGTCACCAGCACCATAGCAACAAGTATGGTTGCTACAATAATTTCTTTTTTCGCTTTCATATTTTTTCACCTTTCATTTTTGTGTGTTAGTAATAACTTTTTATTTGTTATTTCTAACATTATGTTATGTATATATAACATTTACTATTTATAGTTTTTCCCGCTCCTTTATAAATCACCTTGAAAGAATGAATCCTGCGAACCGTGCAAACCCTGTTAAGGAAACGACTCATTCTCATTCACGGTCAGTGCTGGATATGAGAACGATACCTGATATGCTACAATCGGAATTCGACCAACTCCATGCGAAATTTAAAACTGTTTCAACCCTTCATTTGACAGAGTTACAAACAGAAATCAATGGATGGCAACACGATGGCATTATTACAAAAAAATTCTATGAAAAAAATTATAGCCAATTCGTCTTTCATCCCCCTTCAACTCTTACAAACGCCCACTCGGTCATTGTTATAGGAATCCCACAAAAAATCACAAACATAGCGTTTTTTCATCAGGGAAAACGATATCAGACCATCATCCCACCAACCTACATCTATACGAAGATTCGAGCCATCTGCAAAGAAATCCTATCTACGATTTTGAGCAAACAAGGGTACTCTGTCGAACGTGCGATCCTACCAATGAAACTACTTGCCGTGAGAAGCGGACTAGGAAAATATGGGAAAAACAACCTCTGCTATGTTGATGGAATGGGAAGTTATACCAGATTGGAAGCATTTTACACCGATTACGAATTTCCTATCGATACTTGGTGTGAAAAAGGACTCATGAAATCATGTAATTCTTGTTCTTTATGCCAACATGCATGTCCAATGCAGTGTATCCCTCAAGACCGACTTCTCATTCATGCAGATCATTGCCTCACCTATTTTAATGAAAATGAGGGGGACTTTCCTCCATCGATACCTGTGCAATCCCATAACGCATTGATAGGATGCATGCTTTGTCAAATCATCTGTCCTCAAAACAAAAAATATTTAGAATTCAATCAGAACACCGTCACCTTCACCGAAGAAGAAATAGCATGTATTTTACAAAAAACACCCAGGGAAAATATTCCGCAAGCACTGGCGAAAAAATTAGTGGATCTCGATATATACGAAGATTACCTTGAATTACCAAGAAACTTTGCTGTCCTAATGGCTAAAGAAAATTCAGAAAACTCTTCTACACCTCAAACGGATTTATCGATGTAATCTATAAAAAAATAACGAGATCATTGAGGATAAACTCACACTGATTTACCCCATTTCTTAAGAAAATTCTCTGATTCTATTTGAAGTGTTTTTCTAGAACTCTTCAGATACTTTTTCACAAAAGCAAAAACGTTCTCCTTTTGTGTTATTTGAGGGAAAAACAGATCAAAAGTTTTAATCGTATGTTCAGCGATTACCCGTTTACATTCCGAGCTGAGATGTGGTGTTGTTGAGATCTTCTCGACCGTAAGCAGTTTTTCAACAATCTGATTCATCAGGTGTGGTTTTGCTAGAGCAATTTTCCCGGAGTTACCAACAACGTTGGCAACCGTCACCATATACTCATTATCAAGGAGACTATAGTATTTCTCAAAAATATCATCAAATTTATTTTCTGTGTCGACCTTCGTTAGGTTCGCGATTATAATGATTGCGTTCCAGGTAAGGATCCGATATTTACTTTCCAGAAGACTGATAAAAAAATCCATGTACGGATAGAGTTGTCCTGGTTTTTCCTCGCTGAGGTCCATCAGGATCTTTGCACAGCCATAACGAATCGCTGGTTTAGGTGAGGATATACCTTTGACAAGTTCAGGGATCAGTTCGTCATTTTGTATTACTTTTTTGAAAAGTTGTTCTTTTTTTATTGATTTATCTGCAAGTTTTTGAAACAAATCAGATTCCATGAAAGCACCTTGATCATTTTTGAATCTGAATTTCTTTTAAAACCATTATGGGATAACCATAGCTGAAGTAAGCTATGTCCTTATTTCCATGATAATTTTTTTGTAATAATTTATTTAAATCCAGGGTTCCATTATCTTAATATAATACTGGTATGTGATCTTATGGAAGGAATGGAATATTTCTATGAATTATTTCGAAGTCTTCCTCGTGGCGGACCTGGTGATATCCAATCAACTCGAAAAGCGTTCGGATATCTAATGAACGTACCATCGAATGCATTTATTCTTGATATTGGATGTGGACCAGGGCTGCAAACACTTGAATTAGCAAAGTTGTCGAATGGAACAATAATAGGGTTGGATAACTATCAGCCTTTTTTGGATATTTTAATGAAAAACGCAGTCAAAGAAAAAGTGGAGAAAAGAATTATTGTTAAGAATCAATCCATGCTTGAGATGGATTTACAGGATAATACGTTTGATGTTATTTGGTCTGAAGGAGCATTGTATTTCATGGGATTTCAAAACGGATTGAAAAAATGTCACCAGCTCCTCAAGAAAGACGGATATCTCGCTGTAACCGAAGCAGTATATCTCAAACCTTCCATCCCAAAACCATTGCAAGAATTCTGGGACCAAGGATACCCGGCTATAACGGATGTGAACAGTAATCTTACCCTCATTCAAAACGAGAATTTTATGTTACTTGGTCATTTCACGTTACCAAAATCATCCTGGATTGATAACTATTATACACCCATGGGCGAAAGAATAAAAGAATTGAAGAAAAAATATTCTGATAATACTGTTGCTTTACAGGTCTTTGCAGAGTGCGAGACGGAAATAAAAATGTACGAGATGTTTTCCGATTATTACGGCTATGAGTTTTTCATCATGCAGAAAAAATCAGAATAGTTTTATTAGACTCAGAACATGGGATGCTTATAGTATTCGAGAAAATAAATCAAGTAAGAGGTCCAGGCCAATCAGTGATATCGCAATAAGGACGATAATGAGGAGAATCCAGAGGGCAAATTTTAACAGCTTCCATGCGACAAAGGCGATTATTATAATTGCAATTATTGCGAGCCAAATTGGAATTATCATCGTTTTTCACCTTATTTTTTAGTCAATAACAATGATGCTCCTTGGTCATTGCTCAAGATTAGTTGATTTGACGAAGAAAAACTATAATTCAAGGTGATTCCCGTATCCCCTGATAAAAATGTTATTTTCTGATTCGCAATAGAAAAGTCATATATTCCACTAAGGGAAACAAAACCGAGAGGTCCACTGCCGGTGATTGTTACTTTGTTGTTTGAATCAAATGTCATTGATTTGCTCCCATCTTGAGTTTGCCATGTGCCAACAAATTTGCTTTTTTCATCCAAACAACCACTTAAGCAAGTCAAACCGATCAATGCAAAAATACCAATTCCAATCCAGAGTTTCTTCATTTTTTTTTCACCCTGATTTCATCTCTTTATCTATTTATATAGATTTGTAAACCGTAATTCAAAAATAGATTTAAAATAATTCTTACGATTATACCATAATTTACTTAGAAATTGTATATACTGAAAAAGACACGGATTTTTCATTTCTTAGTTGCTGAAAAAACTAGTGATGTTCTACGTACGCACCCCGATGACAAAGAACAGAAACTTGAACCCCTGAGCTGTTTGTGTCACCGGTGAACCTCCAGGTACCTCAACGGTAATCGTGATCTCCAAACGACCAAACCCAAGAGGGATCCTCTCTGTTATTACCGTACTTGTTGATTGCGTTGACAAGGCATTAATGGTTCCGGTCGTACGAAGATCGATTCGTTTCAGAATCCCGCCTGTAACTGAGATACTCCAATTAACTGACTTTGCGTCTTGATCACCGATGTTTTTGATATCTGCAGAAACCTTATTGATTCTCCCCCTGATGTTTTCAATCACCAACCGTGGGGCTCCTTGCAAATCAGCAGGATTTTTTGGTTCTGTCGTACCAGGGTTTGGAGTAAAGGTTGGTACATATCCCTGGAACGTGAGATATCCTAACCAATATAATCCTCCAAATAGGGATAGGATAGCTACGATGAACACGGCAGCGATGTATCGTTTTTTCATGCTCGATAAATACTATGCCTCCTATATTTTAATACGAAATACTCATATTTAAAGCTGTGTCTAGATCAATTTTCTCCTGATAAAACAATAAAAACGTAAAGGAGGAGAAACTCCAACTCGAAGTTCAAATCTCGTTAACCTTCGAAAGGGCAGGAAGAAAACCATGACTCTGTAATAGTGTGATCAAATCTGTTTTCGATGTATCTATCATAAAATTTATTCTTTTCAAAACATTTAAATGAATCCACAGGATATAAAATCCAATGACAGCGTATTTAGGTGAGTCAAAGATAATATGAAGAAAAAGATACTTGGTATGTTTGTGTGTATTTTGCTGGCGGCTACTGTTGTTCCCGCAGTTGAATCACAAAAAAATAGTACGATAACTCCAATGGCTCCAAGCAGTATTGCTCAATCAAGTTCAGGGGTTGACTGGATTGAGGAGAAAAAGCTCCTTGCCTCAGATGGCCAAGAAGGAGACAACTTCGGCTGTTATGCTTCCCTCAGTGGAGACACCGCCCTCATCGGTGCATGGTTGGATGGTGACAACGGATATCATTCTGGTTCTGCCTACGTGTTCATCCGAACCGGCACCACATGGACTCAGCAGCAGAAGCTCCTCCCCTCAGATGGCGAAGAAGACAACTTATTCGGCTGGTCTGTTTCTCTTGATAATGATACCGCTCTCATCGGAGCATACTGGGATGATGATAATGGAGATAAGTCTGGGTCAGCGTATGTATTCACCAGAAACGGTACCAAATGGACCCTACAGGCAAAGCTTCTTGCCTCAGACGGGACAATCATGGATTATTTTGGATATTCTGTTTCACTGAGTGGGAACACCGCTTGTATCTCAGCACCAATAGATGATGACAATGGAGATGCATCAGGATCAGCGTACATCTTCACCCGTACGGGAAGCAACTGGACCCAGCAAGCAAAACTCATCGCTGCAGACGGTGCAACCGGGGATAACTTTGGCTTTCGTGTTTTTCTTACTGGAAATACCGCCCTAATTGGAGCACAAGCCGATGATGATGTCCGAGGATCGGCCTACGTGTTTACCCGTGCTAACACTACCTGGACCCAGGAGGCTAAGCTCCTGGCCTCAGACGGTCAGAGTGACGACTTTTTCGGTTATTTTGTTTCTCTTTCCGATGATACTGCTCTCATTGGAGCACCTGGTGATAGCGACTACGGAGACTCGTCTGGGTCAGCCTATGTGTTCACTCGTACCGGAACCACCTGGACCCAGCAGCAAAAACTTCTCCCGAAAGATGGTTATGTATGGGATTATTTTGGCTATGCTTGTTCCGTCAGTGGCGACACTGCCATCGTTTCTGCTCCTCAGGATGATGACAAGGGAGAAGATTCCGGTTCAGCGTACGTCTTCACCCGCACCGGCACCACCTGGACCCAGAAGCAAAAACTCCTTGCATCAGACGGCCAAGCAGGTGACACGTTTGGCTGGTGGTCTGTTTGTCTTGATAATGATTCAGCCGTCATTTCATCATGTCGGGATGATGACAATGGACTCGATTCCGGGTCAGCGTATGTGTTTTCAAAAGTAAGTGAAAATCAACCACCAGAAATACCAGCGGCACCTGCTGGTCCGTCGGTAGGAAAAAAAGGAGTGGAATATTCGTTTTCAGCGATGACGACGGATCCTGATGAAAATAATATCTCGTACTTCTTTGACTGGGGTGATGGTGAAAACAGCAGCTGGATAGGTCCATTTCCCTCTGGTACAACGGCAACCGCAACGCACGCTTGGTCCGATGAACGAACATACCTTGTGAAAGTCAAAGCCAAAGACGAAAACGGAGCGGAGACTGACTGGTCACCGACACATCCAATTTCTATTACTACAGTGCCAAACCTTACGATAGAAGGGTTCAAAGGTGGAATAGGATTTAGTGCATTTGTGAAGAATATTGGTAATGAACCTGTGACAAACATCACCTGGAGCATTAACCTTAAGGGGAATCATGCAACAGGAAAAATATCGAGTCTCACACCAGGAGATGCCGCAAAGATAAAAACAGGTCTTATCCTTGGGTTTGGAAAAACAAATATAGTTGTGACAGCGACCTGCGAAGGAGGAGTAACATACACACAAAATGGAACAGCATTCCTCCTGATTATCTTCGTTGTAGGCGTATCAGAGACAGTTCCATAACTCCCTTATTTTCTTTTTTTATTTTATGAACAGAAAACAGAAGAATTAAGTTGAAGTTAAACAATAATTTTGAGTTCAAATCTCTTTTTTCAGAACACAATGTATAGTTCGTTATCAAAAAGATGTTTTGCTCCTATAAAAATTTAAAAGTGCAGGGGAAGGGATTTGAACCCTCGGACTCCTGCGAGACAGGATGTCTCATCACACGAACCTTTCTTGTGTTTTGATCTTAAGTCCTGCGCCGTTGGCCAAGCTTGGCTACCCCTGCAGACAAATGAAATAAAGAAGTGCGGACGCCGGGATTCGAACCCGGGCAAGAGGCTTGGAGGGCCTCAATCATAACCACTAGATCACATCCGCATTCTATGACCCATTATCTTCCTTTCTGCGTCTGATGTGAGGTAGACATAAACTTACTATTCATAATCTTTTTTATCAAACATCCCTCTGTTGAGATGCAAAGGAAAAAGAAAAAACACAAAGGAGTGCACAGGAGAAGATTTAAATCACCAACGGAGATATCTGATGCAATAGGAGGTGCAGTATGGTATACACATACGAAGGATGGACATTATACACACGCAGTGTAACCCTAAAAGGTGGACGGAAACAAACAATCTATTTCTTCAGCAAACGCTCACCAAAAAGCGGGACTCCCTGCGATTTACCAAACGGGTACGCTGTTGGTGTCAATAAAAGAACCAGTCTTCCTTACCTCAAAAAGAAGTAAAACCCATTGGTTCCTTTTTTTCTCTTTTTTTTTTTGATTGCAGAAAGCTTTATAAGTACTACTTATGTTCAATAACCTGTGAGAAGAATGGGTGACGAGAGTAACGACCCTGAAGAAGTCAGCTGCATGAAGTTGAAGGAAAAAACAAGCATCAGTTCCAATGAAGAACTTATGTTGTTCATGCATCGTTTTAATCTTGACTGGGACACGGTAGAAACAATGCCGGCGTTCGAAGAACACTGCAAGGAGTTATTCCGCCGAGTAAAACAAGACAAATAATGCCGGAGTTATTGGTTTTTTTCTATTTCTATCTTTTGACGAAATACATATAAAACAGAGGTCGATGTTGCTGCGGAGTTGGTTCCATGGTAAACTTCGATCATTTATATTCAGATAGAGCAGGAAAGATGCGGAAATCTGAAATCCGTGAATTACTCAAAGTAACACAAGACCCGGAGATCATCTCTTTTGCTGGCGGATTACCAAATCCACTCTCGTTTCCCATTCAGGATATAAAGATCATCGTTCAAAACGTCTTAAACAATCATGGGAAAGTCGCTCTTCAATACGGAGCGACCCAAGGGATTAATGAACTTCGGGAAGCAATCGCTGAACGCTCCCGTAAAGAAGGCATGACAAAAGGAACCTCTCCAGATAACATCATGATTACCAGCGGATCCCAACAAGCACTTGATGCAGTAGGAAAGATTTTCTTGAACCCTGGAGATATCGCGATGGTCGGCCTCCCGTCATATCTAGGTGGCATTAACGCGTTCCGCAGTTACGAGGCAAACCTTGTCGGAGTCCCCTTAGATAAAGAAGGAATGCAAGTGGACCTCCTTGAAGAGAAAATAAAAGAACTCATCAAACAAGACATGGCTGTGAAATTCATCTACACGATCCCCACATTTCAGAACCCTGCAGGCACGGTCCTGCCAGAGTCACGACGGAAAAAACTCCTTGACATCGCCCATGAATATAATTTGGTCATCATCGAAGATGATCCATACGGGAAGCTGCGGTACGATATCCCTGCAATAAAACCTATCAAAGCTTTTGATGACGAGGGTCGAGTCATCTACATGTCAACGTTTTCAAAGATCCTTGCACCTGGCTTCCGACTCGCTTGGATTATTGCACCTGAGGATGTTATGCGGAAACTTGCCTTATGCAAACAGGCACAGGATCTCTGCACTGCACCGTTCTCTCAATATATCGCCCATGAGTTCATAAAAAGCGGCTCGATGGATCTCCATATCATGAAGATCTGCGAGATGTATAAGCCAAAACGGGACATCATGATGGATTCCATGAAGAAATACTTCCCTGAAGGATACATCTGCAACAAACCAAAAGGTGGGATGTTCGCCTGGGTCACCCTCCCTGAACAAATCGACACTGAAGCGATGTTCCTTGACGCGTTCAAAGAAAAAGTCGCCTATGTCCATGGCAAAGCATTCTGTGTCGACGGAGGCGGGAGTAGTTCTATGAGACTGAACTTTTCCTATTCGACCAATGAACAACTAGATATTGGTATGAAGAGGCTTGGTACGGTCATTGAACGGAAAATGAAGGTATTATGCAGGTAGGAAAAACACTGCTTCTTGCCATCCTTCTGCTCAGCAGTATTTTTTCTGGATGTACATTCCTTCGACAGACGCATTTTACGCTCCTTTCTGTTGTTGTTGATGATGATCAGGGGTTCCCACGAATGTCTGTGCAGTTCAACACCTCTGATATCGCAGTCCTAACACTCACCAGCCCAGCTGGGTCGGTTCTCTTCACAGAAACCTATTATGCTGGGATTCATAATGAAAGCATTTATTTTTCAGGATATCGCACGACAATCCTGCCTGGGATCTACCGATTGGAAGCTGTAGATTCCTCCAAACAAACCATTTTTGAAAACAAAGTATCTTATCTAGGCGATAATCTTTCCCTTACCTCCCTTTCTGTTGATGGATGGAGTAAAAAAACCAGCTCTCCGATTGTCACGCTCCATCTTAACCTTGTAAACTCTGGTGATCTGCCTGCATACCCACACCGATTGACAGTCATGCAAGGATCATCGGCAGAAGAGGTGATTCTTCTCCCAACCGTGGTTCTTCCCACCTCCACACAGCAAATCACCTGTTTTGTTCCCCTTCTTGATCCATCCCCTGAGACGAACCAACTACGTATCTCTTTATTTGACAGTTCCGGAACAGTCCGTTTTCAATCAAATCATACGGTCATGAAAAGAAACCAGTTAACCTCATGGGAATACACCTGGTATTACCTTGGGACTCACACCTTGAAGATCCCTCAGGTTGATTGGTTCTCTGACTATTACAAAAGTTTGGATCGATTTGATCTCATCGATTATGCCGTTTATGTGTTTGAGCCCTATGATGATCGGTATATCCAGTTTCTGGTTGATCAAATCCTTCTGCTAAAAGATGTAAAAACCGATGTAGAGAAAATAAATTTTGTCGCATCGTTTGTCCAAAGCATTGAATATAAGAACGATGACCCTGAGAATGAATCGTATGAATATCCGCGGTACCCTCTTGAAACGTTAGACGATAAACAGGGCGACTGCGAGGATAAAGCCATCCTTACTGCAGCCTTGCTTGAGAACCTTGGGTATAACGTATCACTCCTACGACTCCCTCAGCATATGGCAGTCGGTGTCCATCTCAACGAAACGATACCACTTTATTCATATTACATTGATGAATATTATTTTTTAGAGACAACCACCCTACATATGACACTTGGAAAAGTTCCTCCGGAATATGAGGGTCTGACCAATATCAGCGTCTACCCAGTTTCATCACGACCGCTTCTTCTTCATCTTTGGAAAAACGCGACACGATTTACAGTAAGCAATGGAGATGATTATGTGAGTGTTCAAATGATCCTTGAAAACCTTGGGGGAGAAACTTCTGCAAACATCGAGGTTCGGGGGGCATTCTATGATACGATGAGTCGCATCTACAATCAAGAGACAACAATGATTTCCCCTCTCGCTGCAGGTGAGAAGCGGTTGGTGAAACTTTCAGTCGATGTTCCTACGACGGTCGGCGAACAAGGCACAACTCTCAAGACACAGCTCTACATAAATGGTGTGATGGTCAATTCACGTGAATCAACATCACGATTCCCATGAAACTTTCTTTTCCATCTATTTTCTAAGGGACAAAGTTTATAACCATTAGCAAATACTTCCTGTTTTGCTGGGCGTAGGTGGACGGTTGACGGTGACCTTTTTGGTTGCTGAGGAAAGTCCTCTCTCACTCTGAATCGGGACCCTGCGCAAGCAGGTAAGGCGAGAGTCTTAGCAGAGGAACAGAAACGACACAGCCCTTGGATTATGCGATGATTCACCTGGTGATGAGGTCTCCTTGGGATTTGGTGAAACGGCCAATCTGCTCCTGGAGCAAGCCCAAACATCGGGATCAGTTATTCAGACTGCTCG
>Ga0105105_10000129_pt1 | contig 35396 bp, 28 predicted proteins | sample PPLLaktember2015_4_FD_79108 | JGI IMG/M metagenome (GOLD analysis project Ga0105105, IMG submission 79108) | Freshwater sediment microbial communities from Prairie Pothole Lake near Jamestown, North Dakota, USA - PPLs Lake P8 Core (1) Depth... | ecosystem: Environmental > Aquatic > Freshwater >...
GAAACAACACTATCTTGACTGATGTTTTTACCGAAAATCGGGGTGCGTTAACAAACCATTACACGACAAGGTTTTGCCTGTACCCCTCTATCGCCCCTGCTCATGCGCGAACTGCTCCTCATCAATATCACGGGCCCGGACAAACCGGGGCTTACCTCGAAAATAGCGGCCATTCTTTCGGGCTACAACGTGCCGGTACTCGACATCGGCCAGGCGGTGATCCACAACCATCTTTCGCTGGGAATGCTGGTGGAGGTACCGAAGGAATCGGCATCATCGCCCATCCTCAAGGACCTGCTTTTCTGCGCCCATACGCTCGGCATACAGATCACCTTCACGCCAGTGGCCGACGACGAGTACGACCGGTGGGTGGGCGAACAGGGAAAGCCCCGATACCTGCTTTCGCTGCTGTCGCGCAAAATTTCGGCAGAACAGCTCGAACGGGTATCGTCGATCGTTGCAGCCCACCATCTGAACATCGACGACATCAGCCGCCTTTCCGGCCGCATACCGCTCGACAACGGCGACAGCCACACCCGCGCATGCGTGGAGTTCTCCCTGAGGGGAACCCTCTCCGACGAAAACCTTTTTCGCGAACAGCTGCTTGCCATTACCGACAGCCTCGGCATCGACATAGCCTTTCAGGAGGACAATATCTTCCGGCGAAACCGCCGCATGGTGGTGTTCGATATGGATTCGACCCTCATCACCTCCGAAGTGATCGACGAACTGGCCAAAGAGGCCGGGGTCGGCGAGGAGGTTTCGGCCATCACCGAACAGGCCATGCGGGGGGAACTGGATTTCAACGAAAGCCTCGAGCGCCGGGTGGCCCAGCTCAAGGGGCTCGACGAGCAGGTGATGGAGAGCATCGCCGCGCGCCTGCAGCTTACCGAAGGGGCCGAACGGCTCTTCGGCAACCTGAAGCGGCTCGGTTACAAAACCGCCATCCTCTCCGGCGGCTTCACCTATTTCGGCCACTACCTGCAGAAAAAGCTCTCGATAGACTACGTCTATGCCAACACCCTCGAAATCGAAAACGGCAAGCTGACCGGCAGGGTGCTCGGCAAGGTTGTGGACGGAGCCCGCAAGGCCGAACTGCTGGGGCTGCTTGCCGAAAAAGAGAACATCAGCCTCGAACAGACCGTCGCCGTGGGTGACGGGGCGAACGACCTCCCCATGCTCGGCAAGGCCGGACTCGGCATCGCCTTCAGGGCCAAACCCATCGTGCGCGAACGGGCCAAACAGGCCATCTCGACCCTCGGCCTCGACGCCATCCTCTACCTGATGGGATTCCGGGACCGCGACGAGCTGGCGGAGTAGGATCGCCAGCAAATCATCGACCTGCTCCTCCGCAGCTTTTCCCGGCAGAAAGGCATTTCAGTTCCGTTAAGACTTACTTGTCGTTGGCATCAGCACTGCACTACCATACCGTTTCGCCATTTTCAGGCTGTTTTCGATGGAGAACAGAAGCCAAACCTGTGAAGAATGGCTTCTGGACAATTCCGTAATGTATGCTGTGGAACAGCCGGCAGAATGGTGGGCTCGAATGCTGCGGACAAGGACATTGCTCCCTGCTGGTTTACGGTACGTTCAGCGTTTTGAGCGGGTCGAATCCGTTGCCGTATTCGTGAGGATAGCCTTTGGGATTACAAATCACTCTGGTCTCACCGATCGAGTACTCCATGGCGGTATGGCAGTGACCGCAAATCCAGTAGTCTATTTTACGGGGTAACACCTCTTTTTCAAGGTCGGACACATACGCTGCATTCAGGAGGTCGTTTCGGTAACCGGGTGCAATGCCTTGCAGAGACGGGTGGTGATGCGTGACCACAATTATGGTGTAACCAAGACCTGCGTAGTGATCGACATTTTCAAAAAGCCACTTTTTCTGTTTGTGATGAAGCGCGAGAAGATATTCAGGTCTTAACCGCTGATACTCGACTCCGACTTTTATCAGGCGATAGTCATTGAGACCCTGACTGACATCGAACATTGCGATGGGGTTGCCGCCGAAAAAGTCTGTCCAGAGCGTGGTGCCGATGATGGCGATGCGTTCCTTCTCCAGAATGAGCTGACCGGTATGTACGTTTTGCCATCCTTGCTCGGCGATGGCGTTCCGCCAGAAGTGCTTTTCGATGTTGCCGTGATACCATTCGTGATTTCCTTCAACCAGGAAAACGCTTTTGAATTGAACAGCGCACTGTGAAAGAAAGCCGAGCCATGTCCGCTTCCTGCTGATGAGTCCTGTGTCTCCCGCAAGGATGAGGATGGATTTCCTGTCATCGGCAAGTTCCGGAACGCGATAGTCCCGGCCACTTTCCTCGTGACTGAACTCGTTATGGATGTCTGACATAACTCTGAAAAGCATCCTTGCTTAAGGTTTCGGTTCATAATACTGTGTCGGAAGTCCCTGGCTCCACTTGTAACGATAAGGTTTCACCATAAGAATACAATGCGTTCAGCCAGTTCAGGCAATTTGCAGTGAACAGCAGAAAAGTCACTTGAAGCACGAGGATGGGGAAATAAAAATTTCCCGCAGCCTATTCCGATACATTTCCGGTCTGTTGCTGGTTTGGATAAATATACCTATACTTATGAATAATGTTAGGGATTTCTATCCGTATAAAACATGTCACAACCAAGTATCGTTGCAGATAAGACCAAAGCTCTTATTCTTGCCCGTGGCGGCCTCATCCGTACCCGGGAAGCGATCAGCCTTGGTATTCATCCCCGGACGCTGTACAGTCTTCGTGACAGCGGTGAGCTTGAACAGCTTTCTCGAGGGTTTTACCAGCTCAAAGGGAGGAAGCCGCTCGAATATCCTGATCTTGTCACCGTTGCACTGAGGGTGCCGAACGGTGTCCTTTGCCTGGTCTCGGCACTGTCCTTTCACGAGATGACCACCCAGATTCCACACAGCGTATCTGTTGCGCTTGAAAAGGGTGCCGAACAACCCAGAATCGAATATCCTCCGGTTACGGTTTTCCGGTTTTCACCCTCTTGTTTCAGGGTCGGCATCGAAACGCATCAGCTCGATGGTGTCCTGGTGAAGATTTACAGTCCGGAAAAGACGCTTGTTGACTGCTTCAAATTCCGTAACAGGATCGGGATGGATATTGTGCTCGAAGCGCTCAAACTGTATCGGCATAGAACGCAAAAAAATCTGCATGCACTCATGCAGTATGCAGAGGTGTGCCGTGTTGCCTCGGTCATGAAACCATATCTGGAGGCGACGCTGTGAACGCAAAAGCGATGAGAAATATCGGAGCCTCAGTCAGGCAACGGCTGTTGAACAAGGCGCGGCAGGAAAACAGGCCTTTTCAGGAGCTGTTGCAATACTATGCCATGGAGCGCTTTCTCTACCGTCTGTCGGCTTCCTCATGGGCAGATCGCTTCATTCTTAAGGGGGCATTGCTAGGGGACTTCAATCAGGTCGTGCAGTAGTTGGAAAAATTTCTTTCCCCGATTGTAAAAGCCTTGTTGGAAAAAGGGACCTATGGAGAGGGCTGGATTGCGCCAGATAAATGGCAGAGCAATCAGTAATAGAAAACGTAAAATGTAATTATTCTCTCGACCATTGACCTTGGTAAAGGAATCAGGAACATCGTTACCTGCGGTATTTTCGTGCCGAAATTCGCATTGAACCTTCCCGAAGAACCGGTACATCTATGATTGCTTCACACTACCGGCATCAGGTTGACCTGTTGCCAAGCGCTTGGCCTGTCGTAGTATCAGAATCGGTTTTTGCCCTGAAAGGCGGTACGGCGATCCCGATTGGGCACTTCCGGATATTGATCAGATGCGATAAAAGTAAAGCGGAAGTCCGGCAATCGGGCCTGCCGCTCAATCGACGTATTCGACGAAACGCTGGAAATCTTCCGGGCGGGGCAGGGTGATCGCGCCGGAGGGACAGACCGGCTCGCAGCGGGTGCAGAGCACGATGCAGTTGAACGGGTTGGCGACGCTCATTTTCGGACGGCAGACCCCCGCGGGATCGGATGGGCCGGGCTCGAACACCCCGGGCCGGCAGAGATCGGCGCACGCTTCGCAGCCGTTACAGAGTTCCGCATCGATGGCGGGAAACCAGGCTATCTCTTCGCGGGGAGCAAGCAGGCGTTTCTTTTTCCTTGCAGGTGGCGGTGAACCGCTCATGACTCGCTCCGTTTAGTATTCATCCTCTCAGTCCACATACTCGATATACTTCTCGAAATCCTCTTTCGGCGGGAGCTTGATCGCGCCGGAGGTGCAGATGGGTACGCAGCGGTCGCACAGCACAAGGCATTTGTATGGATGGGCCACGAGGAACTTCGGGCGGTGTATCCCTTCGGGGTCAGGCGGACCGGGCTCGAACACGCCGGGCCTGCAGAGCACCTTGCAGTCTGCGCAGCCGTTGCAGAGGTCGGCCTTGATGACGGGAAACCAGGCTATTTCTTCGCGCGGGGCGAGCAGCCGCTTTTTGCGTTTTGCCGACGGCAGCTTCGTTTCGGGCGCCCTGGCGGCAAGCACGCTCTCCACCTCTTTCTTCCACACCCCTTCGGTATCGACCGAATCGTCTTCGCATTGCTCCATGGCGCGTGACTTCAGCATCAGCCGAAATGAACGCACGGGTTTGAACAGGCATCCATCGCACGAGGGCTTTTCGCATCGCCCGAAAAAACAGTCAAAAACCAGCATAAGCCTTCAATTGTTGTTCCGCTCTATCGCGAGAGTCGGAGTTTTTTCACCACCGCCTCGGCCGCCTTGATGAGAGGATACCCTGTCGGGGGACCGGTCAGGAGAGGATGGGTACCGACCTGAAGGGTGAGCACCTCGTGAATGGTCATCTTGTTTTCGATGATCACACCGATGACATTGATCAGCTCACCGGCGCTTACCCCTCCGACCACCGCTCCGCCAAGCACAAGACCGGACTCACGGTTGACGATGAGCTTGACGAACTGGCTGCTGGTGCCGGGCAGCGATTTCGGATGCTTGTCGATGCCTTCGGCCGATGCCGATATGACGTCGAACCCCCGCTCGAGGGCAAGGTGTTCGGTAACCCCGGCTGCCGCGAAGGTTGTGCCTCCGATTGCCGTTGAAAATATCGAAATGGTGCCGTTGAAGGTTCTCAGCCGTGAAAGCCCGTAGAGGTTCATGCCGGCGATTCTGGCCTCGGAGCATGCCGTGGCGGCAAGCATCAGCCCCTTTGCGATACGGGTGATGAACGAAAACTTTTCGGCACAGTCGCCGATGGCGAAAACATCCTTGTTTTCGGTGCGCATGTACTCGTCAACCCTGATTGCGCCAAGATCGCTGATTTTGACGCCGGCATTGCGCGCAAGTTCGACGTTCGGAGCATAGCCGGTTGCGAGAATCACCGCATCAGCATCGAGCCGGTCGCCGCTTTCGAGCAGTACGTGAGAAACCGTCGTTTCGCCGGCGAGTTCCTGTACTTTTTCACCAGTACGGAGCGTAATGCCCTCTTTGGCGAGAATCTCCTCCACTTTCACCGAAAGGTCGGGGTCGAAAGCTGCCTGCAGAAGATGGGGCAATACCTCGACCAGGGTAATCCGCTTGCCTTTCTTGCGCAGTTCATCAGCAATTTCCACACCGATGAATCCGCCTCCGATGATGACGATATTGGTGCACCGCTCCAGTCTGATACGAAGATTCTCCAGATAGTCGCGGTCCTTGGGAATGGTAAACACATTGTCAAGACCGGTGCCTTTCAGCCATGAAGGGACTTTCGGCATGGAGCCGGTCGCAAAGACAAGCTTGTCGAAGGTTATGCGGGTACCACCGGCGGTAGTGGCTACTTTGGCGCTGCAATCGACGGCGACGACTTCATCGATAAAAAGCTCGACGCCGGCCTGTTCGATGTGCGCATTCGGAATGATGTTCTGGCTGATGCTCTCCAGAGTACCATAAATGTAGGGTATTCCGCAGGGAACGACAGCTTCGGCCTCCTTGCGCACGATCAGGAAGCTTTTCGACGGATAAAACGCCTTTCCGGTCGAAGCGGCAACGATACCTGCAGCACTTCCACCTATTATAAGGACATCAACATTTTTCTTCATGAGGGGATTCTGTTTTAAAATTATACCGCGCTCACCTTCTCTCTGAGTGCTTCAGCAAAGAAATCAAACGCTTTCTGTATGCCTGAGGGATCCTTTCCTCCCGCAGTCGCGAACTCGGGCTTGCCTCCCCCGCCGCCCCGGACGAACGCCGCGGCTTCGCGGACGAGCTTTCCGGCATCGATACCGAACTCCCTGACGGCGCGATCTCCGGCAAAGGCGATAAGCGATACCTTCCCTTCGTCTACGCTGCAGAGTATTCCGGCCGAACCGGGAACCTTTTCGCGCAGCGCAAGCGTTGCCTGGCGAAGCGCTTCGCCGTCCACATGCTCGAGCATCCGGGCCATTATGCGGATCCCCCCGACCTCTTCGGAAGCTTCGAGCGCGTTGAGCAGGATGTCGGCAAGAGCCGAAGAACGGTACTCCTGCAGCAGCTTCTCAATTTCTTTTTTCGACTCGATCAGTTCGGTAATTTTGCCCGTCACCCCTTCGTCGGCCTTGAGCTTCAGCATATGGCGGATATCCTGCAGTTCGCGGTACTCCTTCCACATGAGCTGCTCGGCTGCCTTTCCGGTGAGCGCCTCGATGCGCCGTACGCCGGAGGCGACCGACGATTCGCCGACGATCTTGAACAGGCCGATCTGGCCGATGCTGTCAACGTGGGTTCCGCCGCAAAGCTCGATGGAGAGGCCGGGAATTTCGACAACCCTTACCCTGTCGGCATATTTGTCGCCGAAAAAGGCCAGCGCGCCTTTTCCTATGGCCTCATCGTAGGGAATGTCCTGATGTTTGAGCACCGGTTCGGCGCTCCGGATCTGTTCGTTGACCTCGGTTTCGACGGCCAGAAGCTCCTCGTCGGTGAGTTTGGCGAAATGGCTGAAATCGAACCGGAGGCGCTCGGCGCTTACGAAGGAGCCTTTCTGCTGAACATGCTGCCCGAGAATCCTGCGCAGGGCGGCATGCAGGAGGTGCGTCGCGGTATGGTTCCTCTCGGCGCCCTGGCGGTTGTGCCGGTCGACCGATGCCCTGCAGGCAAGCTTTCCGGCCTCGAACGACACATCGGCAGGATCGACTGCGCTGTCCCGCACGGTATCGCGGGCTTCGGTGACGACATGCACGACGGCGTCGCCGTCCCTGCGCGTGTCGGATACCTTCAGACGGTACTCCGCGGTTTCAATCCATCCCCTGTCGCCGGTCTGGCCGCCGCTTTCGGCATAGAAGGGCGTCCGGTCGAGAACGACGAACATCCTGTCGGGCGACAGGCTCACCCCGACAATGGAGGAGACCTCTTCGAGCGAATCGTAGCCGGTGAATACCGATGCCCGTTCCGGGGAGAACCATCGCCAGTCACCGTCCTCGTCCTGAAGGTGCTGTTTGTCTTTCCTGTCCTGCCGGGCCCGGCTCTTCTGCTCCTGCATGCAGTGTTCGAACCCCTCTTCATCGACCTCGAATCCGGCTTCGGATGCCATCAGCCGGGTCAAGTCGAGCGGGAATCCGAAGGTATCGTAAAGCCTGAAGGCGTCATCCCCGGTTATTGCCCGGAGACCGGCAGCCTTTGCTGAGGCAATGACCTCGTTAAAAATTTCAATGCCCCGGTCGAGCGTGGAAAGAAAGCTCTCCTCTTCGGAGCGGATGATTCTGGCAACCGTCTCCTCTTGTTTCTGCAGCTCGGGAAAAACGTCGCCCATCGAAAGGGCGAGGGTGCCGACAAGCTGGTGGAGCAGCGGTTCGCTGCAGCCGAGCGTTCTGGAGTAGCGCAGCGCGCGCCGCAGTATCCGGCGGAGCACATAGCCGCGCCCCTCGTTGGAGGGCATGGCGCCGTCGGCAAGGGCGAAGGTCAGGGTTCTGGCATGATCGGCAATCACCCGCATGGCGATATCGCAGGGATCGTCCATGGAGGCTTTATAGCTCACTCCGGTAATTTCGGTGATCCGGTCGAAAAGAGGGGTGAATACGTCGCTGTCGTAGTTGGAAGCCTTGCCCTGCATCACGGCGGCTACCCGCTCGAAACCCATGCCGGTATCGACATGTTTCTGCGGCAGAGGCTCGAGGCGACCGTCTCCCTGGCGGTTGTACTGGATAAAGACGAGGTTCCAGAGTTCCATCACGCGGTGGTCGCCGGCATTGACCAGATCCTTTCCGGAACCGTCTTCGGTAAGGTCTATATGAATTTCCGAGCATGGCCCACAGGGGCCGGTTTCGCCCATCTCCCAGAAGTTGTCTTTTTCTCCGAACCGGAGAATGTGATCGTTCCGGATATCGGTCTCCTCCTGCCACAGCATGAAGCTCTCGTCGTCGTCCTGATAGACGGTAACGTAGAGCCGCTCCTTCGGGAGTTTCCATACCGATGTCAGAAGCTCCCACGCCCAGGTAATGGCCTCTTTCTTGTAGTAGTCGCCGAACGACCAGTTGCCGAGCATTTCAAAAAAGGTGTGATGGTAGGTGTCGCGCCCCACATCCTCCAGATCGTTATGCTTGCCCGAAGCCCTGATGCATTTCTGCGTATCGGCAGCCCTCAGGTAAGGACGTGTTCCTTTTCCGAGAAACACGTCCTTGAACTGGTTCATGCCTGCGTTGGTAAACAGCAGTGTAGGATCATCTGCCGGAATGACCGGAGCCGAACGGACAATTTTATGGTCTTTACCGGCAAAAAAATCTAAAAAAGACTGCCTGATTTCCCTGGATTTCATAGAGGTTTTTTCTTGTTGCTGTATGCTCCCCGATACCCCGGCAATGCAGGGCAGGTGCCTCTTACGGGCACAAATTTAACTTTTTTTCCAGCGTGATGCCAACTTAATTTTCCCCCCGGAACATGGCTGGTTTTAGCGTCTTCACCCCCTGTATCCGGGGCATTTCGTGCAAATGATTCATGAAAAAGATTTATATTCGGAGATAAACTTGACAGAGCTTGCTTCTCACCGGTTTTAACCAAGGAATCCGTATATGAGCTGGGGCGTTGAAGATGAACAAAGACGCAGGGATATTCTGGAACTCATGGACATATCCGCCAGAATCGTCAAGGAAAATCCCAACTATGTCAATGAGGTCAAAAAAAGCACGAACGGCTGCTGGATGGAACAGATGTACGGCATGCAGCGGTGCGATTTCTGCGATCTTTCGGCCGACTGTCCGGTAAGAGAGGAAAATGAATGGCAGGAGTATCTCAAGGTAAACAACATTGTTGTCGTCAAGGACGATAAGAACAATATTGTCTGAAATATTTGCTTGTCACTTCTGATAGACCTATATTTACCCTTTTGCTGAAAACCTGACCGGTTATGGAGCCTGCCGGGTTTTCTTCCCTCCGTTTGTTTTTCATATCACCATTTGCCAGCAGCCGCATGTACTATACAATGAACCGGTGGCGTTCGTTGTTGTCTGACGGGGTTTTTTCCGGCTGGTGGTTTTATAAACAGTTTTTAAACAGCAGGAAAACGATCGAATGAGCGACACAACAATCTTAAACAGAGACGATATGGTAACCGCAAAAACCAGCGTATCAGTCCTTTTCGCCGGCGATTCGGGAGACGGCATGCAGCTTACAGGCACCCAGTTCGCCAACACCGTTGCCGTCTACGGCTCCGACCTCAATACGTTTCCGAACTTTCCTTCTGAAATCCGTCCGCCTGCGGGAACCGTATCCGGCGTCTCGGGATTCCAGCTGCAGTTCGGCACGACCGGGGTGTATACTCCCGGTGCGAAATTCGACGTCATGATCGCCATGAACGCCGCCGCACTCAAGGCGAACCTGAAAAACCTGCACCACGGCGGCATCATCATCACCGATACGGACGGCTTCGATGCGAAAAACCTCAACCTTTCCGGATACGGAGAGGCGAACAACCCGCTCGAGGACGGCACCCTGAAGGACTATACCGTTTTCAAGATCCCGGTCGTCTCCCTTACCCGCAAAGCCCTTGCCGAAACCGGCCTCAGCACCAAGATCATCGACCGCTGCAAGAACATGTTCGTGCTCGGCGTGCTTTACTGGCTCTACAGCCTCCCGCTCGAAACCACGATCAAGACCCTGAAGACAAAGTTCCGCAAAAAGCTTGACATTGCGGAAGCCAACATCAAGGCGGTTCAGGCCGGGTACAACTTCGGCGACGAAACCGAGATGTTCTCGCAGCACGGACGCTTCAGCGTGGCACCGGCAGACAAGAAACCCGGCGTCTACCGCCGCGTGACCGGCAATGAAGCCTCGGCAATCGGTCTTGCCGCTGCAGCCAAAAAAGCCGGCCTGAAGCTTTTCCTCGGTTCTTACCCCATCACCCCGGCGACTGAGATCCTGCAGACGCTTGCCGGCCTGAAAAAATGGGGCGTCAAGACCTTCCAGGCAGAAGACGAAATTGCCGGCGTGCTTACCAGCATCGGGGCGGCTTACGGCGGCGCACTCGCGGCCACCAACACCTCCGGTCCGGGACTCGCCCTTAAAACGGAAGGTATGGGGCTTGCCGTCATCCTTGAAGTACCCCTGGTCATCATCAACGTCATGAGAGGCGGACCTTCAACCGGCCTGCCTACAAAACCGGAACAGTCGGACCTCCTGATGGCCATGTACGGCCGCCATGGAGAAGCCCCCATGCCGGTCATCGCGGCAAAGTCGCCGGTCGACTGCTTCTACGCCGCCTATGAAGCCGCCAAGATCGCCGTCGAATACATGACTCCGGTCATCTGCCTGACCGACGGCTACCTTGCGCTCAGCTCCGAACCCATGCTGATTCCTTCACCCGACGAGCTGCCTTCGGTCACGCCGGTCTTTTCGCCTGCCCGAAAAGCCGACGATCCCGCGTACCTCCCCTACAAGCGCGACGAACGCGGTGTTCGCCAGTGGGCGATTCCCGGCACGAAAGGCCTCGAACACCGTATCGGCGGCCTGGAAAAACAGCATGAGACCGGCAACGTTTCGCATGATCCCGAAAACCATGCGCTCATGACGAAACTGCGTGCCGAAAAAGTGGCCAGGGTGGCGGACATCATTCCCGACCTCACCATCGACAACGGCCCGGAAAAAGGCGACCTGCTGGTGCTTGGATGGGGCTCTACCTACGGCGCCATCAAAAAAGCCGTGGAACAGGTACTCGAAGGAGGCTGCAGCGTCGCACACGCCCACCTGCGCTATATCAATCCGTTCCCGAAAAATCTCCGTGAGATCATGGGTAATTACAAGAAAGTACTGATTCCCGAAAACAACTGCGGACAGCTGCTCTCCATGATCAGGGACAAATTCCTCTTCGAACCTGTCGGGTTCAGCAAGGTACAGGGCCTGCCGTTCAACGAAATGGAAATCGAAGCAAAAATCACCGATATCTTAAAGGAGCTTTAATCATGACCGATACACTCGCACAACTGACAGCAAAGGACTTTACCTCCAACCAGGATCCGAAATGGTGTCCGGGATGCGGTGACTTCGCCGTCCTGCAGCAGCTTAAAAACGCCATGGCCGACCTCGGCCTGAAAACCGAGGAAGTGGTTGTGGTCTCCGGTATCGGCTGCTCGTCAAGGCTGCCCTACTATGTGGCCACCTATGGAGTACACGGCATCCACGGCAGGGCGCTCGCCATGGCTTCCGGCATCAAGACTTCACGCCCCGAGCTCAGCGTATGGGTCGGAACCGGCGACGGCGACGCGCTTTCCATCGGCGGCAACCATTACATCCATACCGTCCGGAGAAATCTCGATCTGAATGTGATCCTCTTCAATAACGAGATATACGGCCTTACCAAAGGGCAGTACTCCCCGACGTCGAAAGTCGGACTGCGAACGGTTACCTCGCCGAACGGCGTTGTGGACCACCCGATCAATACCGCGGCGCTGACGCTTGGCGCCGGAGGAACGTTCTTCGCAAGGGTCATGGACCGCGACGGAAAAATCATGCGCGATATCTTCAAACGCGCGGCCGAGCACAAGGGGACCTCCCTGATCGAAATCTACCAGAACTGCCCGATTTTCAACGATGGCGCTTTCGATGCGTTCAGCAACAAGGAACGCAAAGCGGACACCACGATCTATCTCGAACAGGGTAAACCGCTGGTCTTCGGCAAGAATAACGACAAGGGAATCAGGCTTGACGGCTTTACGCCGGTCGTCGTCGATCTCGGCAGTTCGTCGGTGTCGGAAAACGACCTCTGGATACATGATGAAAAAGATTTCATCAAGGCGAACATGCTTTCAAGGTTCTTTGACGATCCGGACGCTTCGGAGAACTTTCTCCCGAGGCCTTTCGGCATCTTCTACGTTGAAGACCGATACACCTATGAAGATGCCCTCACGGGGCAGATCGCCGCGGCACAGGAGAACGGCGAAGGAACGCTCGAAGAGCTGCTGGCAGGCAGCAGCACCTGGACTATCGGATAGGAGACAGCTTCCGGAACAACAGGGCACATAATGAAAAAAGCCGGCATTCATGCCGGCTTTTTTCATTATGTGTATTGCAGTGTGGAGTCTGTGCCGGTGCACCGGAACACTCCGTCTGCTACTGTTCGTTCCAGACGCCCATGGAGGAGAATTTTTCAACCCGTTGACGCACCAGCTCACCGCTCTCTTTCGGGAGAAGCTCACGGAGCTCTTCGAGAAGCATGGCCTTGAGCGTTCCGGCCATGGCCTCAGGGTCCGTATGGGCGCCGCCGATCGGTTCGGGTACGATCCGGTCTATAATCCCCTGTTTCAGGAGATCCTCGGCAGTGAGCCTGAGCGCTTCGGCGGCCTGCTCCTTGAAGTTCCAGCTTCTCCAGAGAATCGAGGAGCAGCTTTCGGGAGAGATCACCGAATACCAGCTGTTTTCCGACATGAGGATCCTGTCGCCGACACCAAGGCCGATGGCGCCGCCGCTTGCCCCCTCTCCGATGATGACGCAGATGACCGGAACGGTAAGACGGGCCATCTCGAACAGGTTTCGGGCAATGGCTTCAGCCTGGCCTCGCTCTTCGGCCTCTATGCCGGGAAACGCCCCGGGAGTATCGATGAGCGTAATGACCGGCTTGCGGAACTTCTCGGCGAGCTTCATAAGACGCAGCGCCTTGCGGTACCCTTCGGGCTGCGCCATGCCGAAGTTGCGGTAAAGGTTCGACTTGGTATCGCGCCCTTTCTGGTGACCGATAATCATAACGGTCTCGGAGAAATCTCCGCCGCTCTCTTCAAGACGCGCGAAACCGCCTACAATGGCCTTGTCGTCCCTGAAGTGACGGTCGCCGGCCAGTTCGACAAAATCGCGGGTCATCATGTAGATGTAATCGAGCGTAAACGGACGCTCCGGATGGCGGGCAAGCTGTACTTTCTGCCACCGGGTAAGATTTTTATAAATCGACCGCCTGAGCGTATCGACCTTCTGTTCGAGAAGCTCGATATCGCGGTGCAGGGTGTCCGCCTCCTGCTGGCTCTGCTCTCTTGCGCTGCCCCTCAGACAGACACGCATCTCATTGAGCTTGGCCTCAAGCTCAAAAAGCGGTTTTTCAAAATCAAGCACAACCTTTGCTGCCATAACCGAAAAAGTAGGAGGGGGCCCGGAATTGCCAGCAATGGCTTTTCATGGCCGCCCGGTATTGATAAAAAAAGTCCATCACGCCGGGGCAGATGATGGACTTCTCTGTAATAAACTGAACTGAAACCGCTGACGATCAGGCTCCGACCTCATCTTTGAGAGCCTTGCCAGGCTTGAATTTCACAACTTTCTTGGCTGCGATGGTGATCGATGCGCCGGTCTGGGGATTTCTGCCCTGTCTTTCAGCCCTGTCACCTGTGGTAAAGGTTCCGAATCCGACCAGCGTCACGTCGTCCCCGCCTTTCAGCGAAGTGGTTACGACATTGATAAAAGCATTTACAGCGCGCTCTGCGTCGGCTTTTGTCAATCCTGCCTGGGAGGCTATTTTTTCTACTAACTCAGCTTTTGACATATGACATTTTGTTATTGTTGAAGGGAAAGCGGTTTTTCTTCAGAGCTACTAATTCAGTGAATTTAAACAGTGACCGGTAAAGATGCAATGACTTTTTCAGCAATCACCCTCTTTCAGGGGCGACAGTTTGAATTCATCCCCGTGCGATGTTATATTTAAATTCTTTTTGTCAACTGTAATTCTCTTCAGACCGCACATGGCATCCATCAGCAACGTATCCAAAGGTTCCATCATCCGCTTCAAGGGGGAACCTCATATTATCGAAAGCCTCGTCCACCGCACTCCGGGCAATCTCCGCGCATTCTACCAGGCGAATATGAAAAACCTGAAGTCCGGCAGAAATGTCGAGTACCGGTTCAGCGCCACGGAATCGGTCGACCTGATTGTCACGGAACGCAAACAGTACCAGTACCTCTACCGTGACGGCACCGATTTCGTCATGATGGATACCGATACCTTCGACCAGATCAACGTTCCCGAGCTCACTATCGGCTCATCTTCACGCTTTCTCAAGGACGGCATCATGGTTTTTATCGTTTTTTCCGATGACGGCTCGATTCTCGACGTAGAACTGCCGACCTTTGTCGAGGTTGAAGTCATGGAAACCAGTCCGGCGACAAAAGACGACCGTGCGACAAGCGGCACGAAGCCGGCAACGGTTGAAACCGGCACCGAGGTCAGCGTGCCCATGTTCATTCAGAGCGGCAGTGTTATCCGGATCGATACCCGTACCGGAGAGTATATCGAACGCGTCAAGAAATAATCATCATAGCGGACATACAGTCACTTGCGTTTAACTATCAAGGATACATCACCATGAACCTGAATGAAATCAAACAGCTCATTGACGTTGTCAACAGCTCGGATCTGCAGGAAACCATCATTGAAGAGGGCTCCTTTAAAATCATCCTCCGCCGCTTCGCTACCGGAACGGTCGCACCGATGCTGCCTGCACTCTCCATTCCGGCAGCACCGCCCGTAGCGCCTGCCGCCGCACAGCCGACGTCTTCATCAGGCATTGCCGCGGGGTCGGAGTCACCGCAACAGCCTCCGGAAACGCTGTCCGGACTGATCGACATCTGTTCGCCGATTGTCGGCACCTTCTATCGCTCTCCATCGCCGGATTCTCCCGCTTTCGTCAGCGTTGACGACACCGTCCGCAAAGGCGACGTGCTCTGCATCATCGAAGCCATGAAGCTCATGAACGAAATCGAGGCCGAAGTCTCCGGAACCGTTGTCGAAGTTCTCGTTGAAAACGGCCAGCCGGTAGAGTACGATCAGCCGCTGTTCCGCATCAAACCGTAATCCTTTCATCATCAATCCCTCGGCCGTGTTTAAAAAAATACTTGTTGCGAACCGGGGCGAAATCGCCTTGCGTGTCATGCAGACCTGCCGAGAAATCGGCATCAGCACCGTAGCAGTCTATTCGACTGCCGATGCTCAGTCCATCCATGTCAAATATGCCGATGAAGCCATCTGTATCGGTCCTCCGCCTTCCAGAGAGAGCTATCTGAACATTTCAAGAATCATTGCGGCAGCCCAGCTGACCAACGCCGACGCCATCCATCCCGGATACGGCTTTCTGGCGGAAAACGAAGACTTTGCCGAAGTGTGTTCTTCGCTGAACATCAAGTTCATCGGGCCCACGGCTCGCATGATCAACCAGATGGGAGACAAGAACACGGCAAAGGCAACCATGATCGCGGCCGGGGTTCCTGTCGTTCCGGGCAGTCAGGGACTGGTCAGCGATCTCCAGGGAGCTCTCGAGGCGGCAAAGAGCACCGGTTATCCGATCATCATCAAACCTACCGCAGGCGGCGGCGGTAAAGGCATGCGGGTAGTCCATGAGGAAAGCCAGCTCGAAAAGGCGCTCATGACCGCAAGAAGCGAAGCCGAACAGGCTTTCGGCAACAGCGGTGTGTATATCGAGAAATATCTTGAAAATCCCCGCCACGTCGAGATACAGATCCTTTCCGACCAGCACGGCAACACCATGCACCTCGGTGAACGGGACTGTACCGTTCAGCGCCGACACCAGAAACTGATCGAAGAAACCCCCTCCCCGGCTGTAGACGATACGCTGAGAAAAAAAATGGGTGATGCGGCCGTCGCCGCCGCCAGGGCCATCAACTACGAAGGAGCCGGCACCATCGAGTTTCTGCTCGACCGCCACAGGAACTTCTACTTCATGGAAATGAACACCCGTATCCAGGTAGAGCACCCGGTTACGGAGGAGTGCTACGATGTGGATATCGTAAAGGAACAGATCGAGATTGCCGCCGGCGCCTCCATAAAAGGCCGCACCTTCACCCCTAAAGGCCACTCCATCGAGTGCCGCATCAACGCCGAGGATCCCGAGCATCTCTTCCGTCCTTCACCAGGAACGCTACAGGTGTTTCATACTCCGGGGGGACATGGCGTCAGGGTTGACTCTCATGCCTATGCCGGTTACGTCGTTCCGCCGAATTACGACTCCATGGTCGCCAAACTCATCGTCACCGCACACACCCGAACGGAGGCCATTTCGAGAATGTCGAGAGCGCTCGACGAGTTTATTGTGGCGGGTGTGAAGACCACGATTCCCTTCCACAAGCAGGTGATGCACTCTCCGGTCTTCCGGAGCGGCGAGTTCGATACCGGCTTCCTCGATTCTTTCCGGTACGAAAAGATGTGACCGAAACCATCCGGCTGTAAACAGAAAAGGAGATGCGAAAGCATCTCCTTTTCTGTTTATTCATCCTTTTCTGTCGCCTCAGGCGTCCTGCCGGGTATCACACGGCGGGCGTCTCGATATCGTCATCCGCAACGGTTGCGGCAACTTCAGCAGGTTTCTGCGTCTCGCCGTTCAGCCTGATGCTGCGGTAACGCTTCAGACCTGTTCCTGCGGGAATAAGCTTGCCGACGATGACGTTCTCCTTGAGACCGAGCAGGTTGTCGACCTTTCCAGCAACAGCGGCATCGGTAAGCACCTTTGTGGTTTCCTGGAACGATGCTGCCGAAATGACGCTCTCGGTCTGCAGCGCGGCACTGGTGATGCCGAGAAGCACCGGATGGGAGGTCGCCTGCAGCGCGGGCTCGATCACAACCATCATCTTGCTGTTTTTACGCAGTTCGCGGTTGAGCTTGGTGATGTCGCGCAGCTTGTAGAGCTGGCCGTCCTGTATTCTCGACGGAGCGTCTCCCCTTTCGGTGACCCTGACCTTCTCGGCGATGCTTTCGTTCGCTTCGACAAAGGCGCTGCGGTCGATCAGGTCGCCCGGGAGAAGATCGGTGTCTCCCGGCTCCTCGACGCGGACTTTCTGGAGCATCTGACGCACGATCACCTCAAGGTGCTTGTCGTTGATTTCGACACCGGCGTTGATCTGATAAACCTTCTGGATCTCGTTGACCAGATACTGCTGCACCGCATTGGGGCCCTGGATCCGGAGAATATCCTGCGGCGAAATGGCGCCGTCGGTCATCGCGTCGCCGGCCTTGACCTCGTCGCCCTCGTTGGCAAGCACGTGCTTGCCGACCTGGACGTAATAGATCTTCTCTTCACCGAAATCGTTCTTGACCTTGATCTCCTTGCTGCTCCTTCGCTGCGAACCGAAACTCACATAACCGTCGATCTCGGAAACAATTGCCGGATCGGATGGAATACGGGCCTCGAACAGCTCGGTCACTTTCGGAAGACCGGCCGTAATGTCGCCGCCAACGCGGTCGAGGTTTCTTGGAACCTTGGCGATGATATCGCCCGGCAGAACCTTCTGGCCGTCCTCCACATAGAGATTCGACTTGATCGGCACCGGATAGGTTTTCCTGATCTCGCCGCCGGCGTCGATAATCATGATCCTCGGCTCCCTTGTCTCGTTGGCGCGGAGCTTCGAACGCCAGTTGATGATGGTATGCTGGGCAAAACCGGTCTGCGGATCGACCTCCTCCTTGTAGGTGACGCCTTTTTCGATGTCGGCGAATCGCACCGAACCCGGTGTTTCGGCAATGATCTGGGTGCTGTTGGGCTCGCTGCTGAAAAGCACCTGGTCTTTTCTCACCATATCTCCCGGACGGCAGTTGAGATGCGCACCGTGAGGAATGACATAGCGCTTGAAAACCTTTCCTGATTCCGGATCGACGATATTGATCTTGCCGTTTTTCTGGATCACGATCGTACGGATGTCTTCGACCCCGTCATCGTTGATGCTGCTGTGTTCGACGGTCTTGACGTCTTCGAATTCAACCATTCCTTCATTGAAGGCTTTGGTCTCGGTTTCTGAAATACCGCCCTGGGCCGTACCTCCCTGGTGGAAGGTACGGAGCGTGAGCTGCGTACCCGGCTCGCCGATGGACTGGGCGGCGATAACACCGACCGCCTCGCCGATTTCGACCAGTTTGTGAACGGCAAGGTTGGTGCCGTAGCATTTCGAACAGATGCCGACTTTGGACTCGCAGGTAAGCACCGAGCGGATTTCAGCCTCCTCGACGCCCGGGGTATCCTGAATGAGCTCAGCAAGCTCGTCGGTAATGATCTCTCCGGACTTGACGACAACACGGTTGTTCAGGGAGTCGTAGATATCCCGAGCGGAAACACGGCCGCGGATCTTTTCACGGAACTTGATCTGGCCGCTGGTCTCCTCCTCGATAATGCGGTGAACATGCAGACCTCTCGTGGTGCCGCAGTCGTCGATGGTCACAATGACGTCCTGGGCAACATCGTGCAGCCTTCTGGTCAGGTAACCCGCATCAGCCGTCTTGAGCGAGGTATCGGAAAGACCCTTTCGGGCGCCGTGCGTCGAAATGAAATACTCGAGAACCGTCAGCCCCTCCTTGAGGTTCGAAATAATCGGGTTTTCGATAATCTCTCCCGGCTGGCCGGACATGGATTTCTGCGGACGGGCAATGAGGCCCCTCATGCCGGTAAGCTGGCGCACCTGCTCTCTCGAGCCTCGGGCGCCGGAGTCAAGCATCATATAGAGCGGATTGAATCCCTCGCGGTCCTTCTTCAGTTTCTGGTAGGACTCCTCCGCGACAATATTGGAGGTTTTCTGCCAGACGTCGACAATCTGGTTATAGCGCTCGTTGTCGGTCAGGGTGCCGCGGTTGTACTCCTTGACGACCTTGGTGCTGTCCTTCTGGGCGCTCTTGATGTGGCGTACCTTCGTTTCGGGAACGATCGCATCGGAAAGACCTACCGAAAGGCCTCCCTTCATGGCGTAATGGAAACCGACCTCCTTGATGTTATCGAGGAACTTGGCGGTCTCGACATTGCCGACCTCGCTGCTCAGGCGACCGATAAGCTCTTTGGCGACCTTCTTGTCGATAACCCTGTTGATGAAGCCGATGGAGGCGGGCACATGCTGATTGAAAATCACCCTGCCCACCGTGGTGAGCAGCATTTTTTTCTGTTCGAGCTGCGAACGCAGCCACTTGTACTTTTCGGATTTTTCGTCCACAATGGTATCGAGCACTCTGAGCGGATCGAATTTCTGGTCGATGAGCCCGCTGTTGCAGACGAAGATCTGGGCGTGCAGACCGACCTGCTGTTCGTTATAGGCGATCAGCACATCCTCGGGACTGTAGAAAATTCTGGCTTCGCCCTCTTCTCCCGAACGTGACTTGGTCAGATAGTACATGCCGAGTACCATGTCCTGCGAAGGTACGGTGACCGGCTTGCCGGACTGGGGAAGAATCAGGTTGTGCGATGAAAGCATCAGAAGCGACGCTTCGATCTGGGCCTCCTGGGAGAGCGGAACGTGAACGGCCATCTGGTCACCGTCAAAGTCGGCGTTGAACGCCGTACAGACCAGCGGATGAATCTGGATCGCCTTGCCTTCGATCAGTACCGGCTGGAAGGCCTGGATACCGAGACGGTGCAGGGTCGGCGCACGGTTCAGAAGTACCGGGCGCCCGTCGATCACCTTTTCAAGCACATCCCAGACTATCGGATCTTTCTTGTCGATAAGCTTCTTGGCCGATTTGACCGACTTGGCTATGCCGCGCTCGACGAGACGGCGAATGACGAACGGCTGGAAGAGTTCGATTGCCATGCTCTTGGGAAGTCCGCATTCATGCAGCTTCAGCTCGGGCCCGACGACGATGACCGAACGGCCGGAGTAGTCTACGCGCTTGCCGAGCAGGTTCTGGCGGAAGCGGCCCTGTTTGCCCTTGAGGGCGTCGGAAAGCGATTTCAGCGGCCTGTTCGACTCGCCGGTCTTGACCGCGTTGGCCTTGCGGGAGTTGTCGAAGAGGGCGTCCACGGCTTCCTGCAGCATCCGCTTTTCGTTCCGGAGAATAACCTCCGGGGCGCGGATGTCGATCAGCTTTTTCAGCCGGTTGTTCCGGATGATGACCCGGCGGTAAAGGTCGTTGAGATCGGACGTCGCGAACCGTCCGCCCTCGAGCGGCACCAGCGGCCTGAGCTCGGGCGGAATGACCGGAACGACCTCCATGACCATGTACTCCGGCTTGTTGCCTTCATACACGTAGGGCTCGGGCATTTCATCCTCGGGGAAAAGGCCGGTGCTTTTCTTGCGGGTCCTTTTCTGCGGTTCATAGCTTTTTCTGAACGATTCGACCACCTTGAGCCGCTTGAGCGCATCGGCGCGCTTCTGCTCCGAGCTGCTCTCCCTGAGCACCTTGCGCAGGGTTACGGCGGTCTCGTTCAGATCGATATTCTTCAGGAGCAGGTGAATCGCCTCTCCGCCCATCTTGGCGACGAACTTCGCCGGATCGGTATCGTCGAGGTCCTGGTTGTCCTCATATTCGGTGATGATCTGGAAATACTGCTCTTCGGTCAGGCGGTCGAGCTTTTTGATGCCCTGTTTCTCTCCGGGTTCGCCGGGGTTGATGACCACATAGACCTCGTAGTAGATAATCCGCTCCAGCTCTTTTGTGGAAAGATCGAGCAGCGCTCCGATCTTGCTGGGCACCGAACGGAAAAACCAGGTGTGCACAACCGGCACGGCAAGCGAAATATGACCCATACGTTCTCGGCGCACGCTTTTCGTGGTAACCTCGACGCCGCACCGGTCACAGATGATGCCTTTGTAGCGGACCCGCTTGTATTTGCCGCAGTAGCACTCCCAGTCCTTGGTCGGACCGAATATTTTTTCGCACATCAGGCCGTCGCGTTCCGGCTTGAAGGTGCGGTAGTTGATGGTCTCCGGTTTGAGCACTTCGCCCCGCGAATGGGCAAGAACGCTTTCAGGAGACGCTATACTGAATTTTATCCTTGAAAAATCACCTTTCAACGGCGATGCTCCCTGTGAAAAAATCATATCAATATCCTCTCGTTAAACGACCTTTTTAAATCCCTTTTATGATCTCCTCCGTTAAAGCGGATGCTGCTAAGGAACCCTGTCATCGATACGGATTTCAAGTCCAAGACCCTGGAGCTCCCTGACCAGCACGTTGAACGACTCCGGCGTTCCGGGCTCCGGCAGGTTCTGTCCCTTGACAATGGCTTCATAGGTTTTGTTGCGGCCGATCACATCATCCGACTTGACCGTCAGCATCTCCCTGAGAATGTTTGCCGCTCCGTACGCCTCGAGCGCCCATACCTCCATTTCACCGAACCGCTGGCCGCCGAACTGGGCTTTTCCGCCGAGAGGCTGCTGGGTGATGAGCGAGTAGGGCCCGGTCGAACGCGCATGGATCTTGTCGTCAACCAGATGGCTCAGCTTCAGCATGTAGATGTAGCCGACCGTCACCTCGTCGTCGAATTTCTCACCCGTCCGTCCGTCAAAAAGACTGACTTTGCCGTGTGCGGGCAGACCGGCCCGTTCAAGTTCGTGCTGCACCTCTTCATAGGTCGCACCGTTGAAGATCGGGGTCTTGAACTTGACGCCGAGTTTTTTGGCCGCCCATCCGAGCGAAGTCTCATAGAGCTGGCCGATATTCATACGGCTCGGCACGCCGAGCGGGTTGAGCACGATATCGACCGGCGTGCCGTCTTCCATGAAGGGCATGTCCTCTATCGGCAGAATCTTGCCGACGACGCCCTTGTTGCCGTGACGGCCTGCCATCTTGTCGCCCACCTGGATCTTGCGCTTCTGCGCGATATAGACCTTTGCGAGCTCCTCGATGCCCGGAGGCAGTTCGTCGCCCACATTGATCTTGTATTTTTCGTTCTCCCGTTCGTCGGCGATATCCTTGAGCATGAACCGGAACTCCTTGACGAGACGGACAACATTTTCGTTGACCTTCTGGGATTCCACTATACCTTTGGTGAAATCGATCGATTCGAGGAACGGCAGTCCGCTGAAACGTGCAAGCAGGCTCTCGTCGAACAGGGTACCCTCGGCGACGAGGACCTTCCCTTTTTCGTTCCAGATGCCGGAGCTCTTTTTGCCGGCCAGCAGCTGGTTCAGCCATTTGGTGAAGCGTTTGCGCAGATCGTACTCTTTCTGGTCGTAGCGCTTTTCGACAACCTCGATACGCTCCTTGACGTCAAGGCCGACCTTCTTCTTGCGGCTGAACAGCTTGGTCTTGATGACGATGCCTTTCATGCCGGCAGGCACATGCATCGAGGCGTCCTTGACGTCACTCGACTTGTCGCCGAAAATGGCCCGCAGCAGCTTCTCCTCGGGCGTGGGATCGCTCTCTCCTTTCGGCGTGATCTTGCCGACAAGAATATCGCGCTCCTTGACTTCGGCGCCGATACGCACAATGCCGTTTTCATCGAGGTTTCTCAGCGCGTCTTCGCTGACGTTGTAGATATCGCGGGTAAACTGCTCCTCGCCCCGCTTGGTATCGCGGACATTGGCCTCGAACTCGTGAACATGAATCGAGGTGAACACATCGTCGAAAACAAGGCGTTCACTCAGGATGATGGCATCCTCGAAGTTGTATCCCCGCCATGGCATGAAGGCCACAAGCACATTTTTTCCGAGCGCAAGTTCGCCCTCTTCGGTGGAGGAACTGTCGGCCAGTACATCGCCTTTTACGACGCGCTGCCCGCCATGCACAAGCGGCTTCTGCGAGATACAGGTATCCTGGTTCGAGCGCTTGAACTTGATAAGCTTGTAGGTTTTCAGGCCCTCGTCCGGATCGAGCATCGAAAGATGAACGCCGTTTTCGGTATCCACATCGTAGCGAACCCGTATATAGTCCGCCGTTACCTCGTCGACAACTCCGGCCTGTTCGGCGACAATGACCGAACGGGAATCCCTTGCCACCTTGGCCTCCATGCCGGTACCGACGACCGGCGCCTCGGAGGTGAGCAGCGGCACGGCCTGGCGCTGCATGTTCGCGCCCATGAGCGCACGGTTGCCGTCATCATGTTCGAGGAAGGGAATAAGGGCAGCCGCGGCGCTGACGATCTGCACCGGAGAGACGTCCATGTAATTGACATCCTCTGCGGGCACAAGCGGATAGTCGCCCTTCGTCCTTGCCTGAACGGACTCGACGGCTATTTTCTGGTTTTCGTCGAGCGGGATGCTGACCGGAACGGTTATCTTGTTTTCCTCGTCCTCGGCAGAGAGCATGACCACCTTCTCGGTCACCTGTCCGTTTTCGACCACCCGGTAAGGGGTCTGGATAAAGCCCTTGTCGTTGATTTCCGCATAAACCGAAAGCGAAGAGATCAGACCGATGTTCGGACCTTCCGGCGTCTCGATGGGGCATAGCCTGCCGTAGTGCGTATAGTGAACGTCGCGAACCTCGAATCCTGCACGTTCACGGGTAAGACCACCGGGTCCGAGAGCCGAAACCCTGCGCTTGTTGGTCATCTCGGCAAGCGGGTTGGTCTGGTCCATGAACTGCGAAAGCTGGCTCGTGGCAAAGAAGCTCGAAACCACGCTGGACACCGTTCGGGCGTTGATGAGATCAGCAGGGGCGATCTTGTCGGAATCACGGGAGTTGAGTTTTTCACGCACATTCTTGCCCATTCTTGCCAGACCCACGACAAACTGGGCTGCAAGCTGTTCGCCGACCGAGCGGACCCGGCGGTTGGCAAGGTGATCGACATCATCGACCTCGGCCTGTCCGTTGACAAGCTTGATCAGGTAATTGATGACGGCAATGATATCGAAATGCGTCAGCACCAGGATATCCTCACCGACCGGTTCGTCGGAGAAGGACTGGATGGTCTGCAGGATTTTCTGGTATATCGTGTCGGAAAGCTCCCTGAGCCCCGCCTTGCCTGAAAGGTAGGATTCAAGCTCCTCGAACTCCCTGCTGAGCTTTTTGCGGATCCGGTAGCGGCCGACATCGCCGAGATCGTATTTCTTCTGATTGAAAAAGGTTCTTTCAAGAAAACTGCGCGCGGCGTCGATATCGGGAGCTTCGTTAGCCCTCAGTTCCTCGTAGACGATCTCGAGCGCCTCTTCTTCGGTGGCGGAGCTGTCGTTGAGGATGGTATTGATGATGATCGACTTGTCCTGCCCCTTGTCGGTGCCGGAGTAGCTCTTCATCACCTTGACCGATTTGTAGCCTGCTGCAAGAATCTGCTCGAAAATCTCTTCGGTAATTGCCGTTCTCGCACTGACAACTTCGCCGGTCTGCATATCGACAATGTCGGATGCCAGATACTGGCCGAGCAGCTGATCCTTCTTGCCGGCACTCAGCCTGACCTCTTCGACAAGATCGAAGAGACTGAGGATATCCTCGTCCTTGGCGAATCCGATGGCACGGAGCAGAGCGCTGACCAGAAAGTTCTTCTTCTGGTCGATATAGACGAATATCTGGTTGTTGATATCGGTCTGGAATTCGATCCATGATCCCCTTGTAGGCACGATCTTGGCCGAATACATCTTCTTGCCGTTGGGATGCACGGCCTCGCTGAACACCACACCCGGAGAGCGGTGAAGCTGGGCGACGACAACCCGCTCGGCGCCGTTGACGATAAAGGTGCCCCGCTCGGTCATGTAGGGAATCCTGCCCAGATAGACCTCCTGCTGGATGGTCTCCTTCCAGTCGGCTTCATCGGGTTCGTCCTTGTAGGACAACTTGAGTTTTACCTTGAGGGAAACATCGTAGGTGAGCCCGCGTTCGATACAATCCTCAACGGTGTACTTGGGCTTGTCGAAACTGTATGAAATATATTCAAGCAGATACAGGCCGCGCGTATCGGTTATGGGAAAAGCGCTGCGAAGCACCTTTTCCAGCCCCTGATCCCTGCGCTTGGCAAGGGGAACGCTGTCCTGGATAAAATTATGGAATGAATCAAGCTGAACTTTCAGTAAATCAGGAGGATCGATTATGCTTTGAATTTTGGAAAAGTCAATACACGGTGTTGTTGTTGCTTCAGCCACTTTCACATGCACCTCGCTTTTATCAATTGCATGAATTTCTTACAGATTTAAGATCATAACAAAAAACCGCAAAGACTTTGCCGGAACGGAACATCCGGCCGAGCCTCACTCACATCACAGCAGAAACGGTCATCCGGTCGGAAAATAATACAAACGGACAAAGCTCCGTCTCTCTGGGGAGACGGAGCTTGTTGTTGGAATGACTCGTAAAAAAGATCACTTAACCTCTACGCCTGCGCCAACTTCTTTGAGTTCTTTGGCGATCTTTTCTGCCTCATCCTTCGAAATCGCTTCCTTGACGGTCTTCGGCGCACCGTCAACCAGATCCTTGGCTTCTTTCAGTCCAAGACCGGTGATTGCACGGACAACCTTGATAACGTTGATCTTGCTTTCGCCTGCGGAGGTCAGCACGACATCAAACTCGGTTTTCTCTTCCGCTGCAGGGGCATCACCTGCCGGAGCTGCAGCTGCTGCGCCTGCGAAAACTGCAGGAGCGGCACTTACGCCGAATTTTTCTTCCAGCGCCTTGACCAGCTCGGATGCTTCTGTAAGGGTAAGCTTACCAATTTCCTCTACAAGTGTTTCAATAGACATTATTTCCCTCTCCTGTTTGTTGTGTAATGAAATATAATCTTGAGTGCGTAATAGACTTTTTTACGGCTCACTGCTTCTGTTTGGCCACCTGGTCGAGAACCGATACGAGGTTTCTCATGACCGCGTTGACCACCATAGGCACAGAGCTGACGACATTGTTGATGAGACCTGCCGCACGACCGATATTTTCGGTTTTGCCGAGCATTTCCGAAAGCATGACGAGCTTGTCCTCACCATAAACGACACCGTCGATGGTGGCCATCTTGAACTTCAGCGCATCGTTGGTCTTGCTGAACTTCCTGATGATCTTTGCCGGAGCTATCGGGTCGTCGTAACCGAAGGCGACGGCCGTGGTGCTTTTCAGCCCTTCAGCCAGCTTGTCGCCCTGTTCGAGTTCCAGCAGCGCCTTGCGGACAAGGGTATTCTTGATGACCTTGTACTCTATGCCGGCTTTTCTGAACTCATTGCGGAGCTCGGCCATTTTCGAGACGTTCAAGCCCTGGTATTCCGTCAGATATAATCCCTGGGTTCGGCTGATCTTCTCGGCAACCTCCCGAACAATCTGCTCTTTTTTATCCCTTTTCATCGTGTAAAACCGTTTATGTTAGGCAACAAATTTTTCTTTCCTGACCCTTACGCTCGGAGACATCGTGCTTGAAACCGCGATTCCCTGCACATACTGCCCCTTGGCTGCGGAAGGCTTCAAACGGACCACCTCCCTGACGAAGCTGGTGATATTCTCGACCAGCTGCTCGGGCTGAAAGGAGACTTTTCCTACCGGAGCATGAATATTGCCGGCCTTATCGACTCTGAACTCGATTTTACCGGCTTTCACCTCTTTAACGGCTTTTGCAACGTCCATCGTAACCGTTCCCGATTTCGGGTTCGGCATAAGACCGCGGGGTCCGAGAATTTTGGCGACCTTGCCAAGCTGACCCATCACATCGGGGGTGGCGATGATAACATCGACGCCGGTCCATCCGGACTGGATTTTCTCGATGTACTCTTCGAAACCGACAAAATCGGCGCCGGCATCTTTTGCCTCTTCGGCTTTCGCCTCCTTGCACACAACGAGAACGGAAACGGTTTTTCCCGTGCCGTGCGGAAGCATGACGGTTCCGCGGACAACCTGATCGGCATGGCGCGGATCGACACCGAGCTTCAGGGCTACATCGATGGTTGCGTCAAACTTGACATTGGTGATTTCCCTGACTTTCGCAACGGCTTCGGCAAGTTCATACTCCTGCAGCCTGTCGATTTTTGTCAGGGCTTCCCTGTATTTTTTTCCAGCCATTTTTTTCGTCTTGTAAAGTGGTTAAAAAAGCGGCCTGCGGCCTCCCACACTCAGCTTTCACCAGGGAACTCAGCCCTGTACAACGATACCCATGCTTCTTGCCGTTCCCATGACCATCTGCTCGGCGCCGGCAAGATCGACAGCATTGAGATCCGGCATTTTCAGCTCGGCTATCCTGCGTACCTGCTCGATGGTTACGGTGCCCACCTTGTTGCGGTTGGGCTCGTTGGAACCTTTCTGCAGTTTGGCCTCCTTGAGAAGCAGTACCGCTGCAGGAGGGGTTTTGGTAATGAACGTAAACGACTTGTCGGAATAGACGGTAATCACAACGGGAATGATCATACCGGCCTCAGACTGGGTCTTCGCATTGAACTGCTTGCAGAACTCCATGATATTGACACCTTTCTGACCGAGAGCCGGTCCGACCGGCGGAGCCGGATTAGCGCCACCTGCAGGAATCTGAAGCTTGATAAAACCGATTACCTTTTTTGCCATAACCTATTTCTATTCAGAAGCTTAAAAAGTTTAAGCCCTTGTATTATTGTGAAACTGACTTAACCTGTGAAAAATCCAACTCCGTAGGAGTGCTGCGGCCAAAGAAACTGATCATGACCTTGACCTTCATGCGCTCGGTACAGACATCATGAACCACTCCGGTAAGAGAACTGAACGGGCCATCGACAACCTTGACCGAATCGCCGACCCTGAAAGGAGCCTCGACAACGGAGCGATGCTCGACGGCATTTTCCGGCACGAGAATTTTCTCCACCTCGTCAGGACGCAGCGGAGTGGGATTGTCATCGACGCCGAGAAATCCCATGACGGAGGGAATATCGAGAATAAGGTTTCTGGTCTGCTTGTCCAGAACGGCTTCTATGAGTACATAACCGGGAAATGCGTTCTTGGTGAGGCTTCTCTTTTTCCCGTTCTTGACCTCGACAAAACGCTCGTAAGGCACATATACCTGAAGAATCTTCTCTTCGAGACCACAACGAAGCACTTCGGCCTCGATCCCCTCCTTGACCTTACGCTCATGACCGGAATAAATCCTCAGAGCGTACCACCTCGGGACAGGGATCACCTGATCGTCAGCACTTTTTTTTCTCACACCCATCTCTGCACCTCAACTGTGGTTATTATAACAACCGGCTCATAACAGAATTAATTACCCAGTCAACAGCAAAGGTAAACAAGGCAAGAATACCGGAAACGGTCAACACCACGATGGTCAGATCTTTTGTCTCCTCCTTGCCCGGCCAGGCAACCTTTCGCATCTCCCCGACAACATCACGATAATACTGACCGACCTTACCTGTAATTTTACGCATATGCACAGTCCGCAATAAGAATCGTGAAATACTTTATGATAACCGGCACGTCAGGAGGGAATCGAACCCCCAACCTGCGGTTTTGGAGACCGCTGCTCTACCAATTAAGCTACTGACGTCTGTCAAACCCCGCAAAACAACCCTGAGCTGATGATCGGACTTGAACCGATGACCTCTTCCTTACCAAGGAAGTGCTCTACCGACTGAGCTACATCAGCCTCTATAAAAACAATGCATAAATATTCCGTGGGTAGGGGAGGATTCGAACCTCCGAAGACATATGTCGACAGATTTACAGTCTGTTGCGTTTAACCACTTCGCTACCTACCCGCAATGTCCAAGAGCTGGTGATGGGACTCGAACCCGCAACCTGCTGATTACAAATCAGCTGCTCTACCAATTGAGCTACACCAGCAGCTCATTCTAAAAAACAGGGCAGGTAATATAGCCTGCGCTTTTTTAAATACAAAAAAAAAGAAACAAATTATTGATTATTTCGTGCTGCGGCAAGATACCCCGACAGTCTGACGGAGAATTGCCGCGATACGAAGCGCTGTGAAAAGATGATGAGAAAATCAAGAAAGGTCGGATAAACGCGCATGCGGTTCTGCCTGTAACCTCTGAGTACCGCCCTTACGACAACATCCACGCTGCAGACCGGCAGCCTTACACTCCGACGGTCATGTCCGGCACTCTCCATGAAACCGGTATCGACAAAGCCCGGACAGACGGTAACAACCCTGACTCCCGTCCCCCTGAGCTCCAGATGAAGCGCCTCGCCCAGCGTTATCATAAAGGATTTGGTCGCCGAATAGAGGCCAAGTCCGGGCACGCCCTGAAGACCTCCGAGAGAGGCTATATTGATGATTCCGCCTTCACGTTCCGCAACCATGCCCGGTATGAACAGACGGGTCAGCCTTGCCGCCGCAGCAATGTTCACCGCCATGATGCGCTCGATATCATCGAAAGCGAGGCCGCTGAAATCGGATGCACGGGACGTTCCCGCGCAATTGACCAGCAGGCGAACCGCAAGATGGCGCCGGAGGCAATAATCGAAAATCCGCTGCGGACTCTCAGACTGTGCGAGGTCTGCAGGACAGCTGAACACCGAAACGCCGTGAGCGGCCTGCAGCTCCCGGGAAAGCCCGGCAAGCTTCTCTTCCGATCGGGCGACCAAGAGCAGATGATTGCCCATGCCGGCAAACGCTCCGGCAAGAGCACGGCCTATCCCCGAGGATGCGCCCGTGACGAGAGCCACCGGCAGCAGCGGCCCGTTTCTTCCGGGAGTCATCATTTCCGTAAAGACGCAACAGTTGCCGCTACAGGGGATCGATCCATCTGCCTCTCTCCCTTATAAGCTCGATAAGCCGGTCGACCGCCCCGTCCTCCGGAAGATTCTCCTCGACACAATCCTTTCCGACGTAAAGACTTATACGGCCTTTTCCGGATCCTACATAACCGAAATCCGCATCGGCCATCTCGCCGGGGCCGTTGACGATACAGCCCATAATGCCTATTTTCAGCCCCTTCAGGTGCAGGAGCCTCTGCTTGATGGACCTTGCCGCCTTTTCAAGATCGAAATAGGTTCGGCCGCAGCCCGGACAGGAGATGAACTCGGTTCTGGACATGCGGGTTCTGGCTCCCTGCAGGATATTGTATGCGAGATCGATCTCGTCGGCAGGGGGAAGCCCGGTTTCAAGCGCAAGGATATCTCCGATACCGTCACAGAAAAGCGTGCCGGTCTGCACCGAAGCGTCGATAAGCGTATCGAGCCGGTCCTCTCCGCCTTTGCTGAACCGCACCACCAGCGGATAATCGATGCCGCCTTCATTGAATTCCCTGACAAGATGCCGGTAGACGAACACCGGAGAGGAGGAGACGACGGAAAAAAATACCCGTTCGAACCCCTGCGGCCCGAGCTTGCGGGCGAAACGCACAAGCACCTCGGCCGGAACGCGCTCTCCCGACTGCTCATGCAGGAAACAGAACTCAAGCGCTGCCGGTGACCGGGGGTCGAGTTCCGTTATGAAATCGGGATCAAGCCGTTCCCCTTCCCGGATATCGAGTCTTGCCTTGGCGACCTTTCCTGCCATTCCGCAAAAAAGCTGCGGGTCGGAGGTCGATGCAGTTACCGACCGGCCACATTCACCCAGCCTTGCGAGCAGAAGGTCGAGGGCGGCAAGGTCCTCGGCGCTGTCTACACGCACGCCGACAAGTTCCGAACGGATGGCATCCGGAGATTTTTCAGGGGCAAGCCGCCGGTTGATCTCCTGAAAAACCGCTTCGGCGTCGGAAAGCCGGGCGTGGACTTCCGTTTCAACCCTCGGCATCTCGTCGCCGCCCGCATGGACACCGGCAAGAAAAACCCTGCCGGAAACTCTTTTCCTGTAGCTGAAGGGGTCGAACGGAGGAGGAGGCTCCGCGCGGGAACCCTTCCGGCTCTCGACAACATGCTTGACGGGAAGATGGGCCCTGTCGCCTCGCACAAGATGGTAGTCGTTGTATTTTTTCACGATCGCAAAACCTACCGGAACCTCGTTGACCGGGTCCTCGGTAAGGGAGACCCTGATGGTATCGCCGAGACCGTCCTCGAGGAGCGCTCCGATTCCCATGGCGGATTTCACCCGGCCTTCGTCGCCGTCTCCAGCTTCGGTCACGCCGAGATGCAGGGGATAGGCGTGACGAAGCTCCCCGTCTGCCTTCTGTACGAGCAGCCGGTACGCCTGGATCATAACCCTCACGTTCGAGGACTTCATTGAAAAGAGAAGATCGTAATACCCGTTCTCCTCACAGATGCGGGCGAATTCCAGAGCAGCTTCGACCATCCCCGCCGGAGAGTTCCCGTAACGGCTGACGATCCTGTCGGAAAGGGAGCCGTGGTTGGTGCCGATTCTCATGGAGACTCCGAGCTCTCTGGCCCTGTTGACCAGAGGCACAAACTCCGTGCGAACGGCATCAAGCTCACGCAGGAACTCCTCCTGCGAATAACCTTCGCTCGAGAACTTCTTGCGGTTGGCGTAATTGCCGGGATTGATCCGGATGTTCTCCACATACTCGACGGCTTTCATAGCCGCACGGGCCGAGAAATGAATATCGGCAACCAGAGGCGTCTCGATACGGTCATGGCGGAGCTGGTCCCTTATCTGCCGGAGGTTTTCGGCATCCCGCTCCGTCGGAACGGTAAGCCGGATGATTTCACACCCCGCCTCATAAAGACGCCGGCACTGTTCGACTGAAGCGGCGGTATCCCCGGTATGGGTATTGGTCATCGACTCCACCCTGATCGGCTGGTATCCCCCAAGCGATATGGGCCCGAAGGCGACTTCCCTGGTATAACGACGGCGATAGTGATACATTGAAAAAAGGAAAATTGATCTCTTGCTATGGATACTGATCGGCTACTTGTCGCGGATAATATAGAGCGTCTCCCCTTCCCTGCGGAAATTATACTTCTCCCTGGCGGCTTTTTCGATGCTGTCGGCACTGTATGCGTTTCTGATGCGCTGCTCGTTGTCGACAATGCGCTGCTGCTCCTGACGGGAACGCTCGAGCAGCATGCGGTAATCGGCCTCCATTTTGATGCGCTTGAGAAGTCCGTAATCGTCGAAGAGAAACCAGATAACGATGAAGCCGAACAAAATCAGAAACAGAAATTTTTTCGGACTGGAACTGATAAAATCCCGTAAACCATAAAAAAGCTTCATTGCTCTGTACCTGCCGGCTTGAGATTGGCTGAACCTGTTCTATCCGTAAAACGACATGTGTTTGCTGGAAACGCAGAAGGAACCCGGATCAACGGGTTCCCTCCCTGCATTTTTTATACCCTGAAGGCCGCACTGCCAGGGTACTTGGCCTGGCTTCCCAGCTCCTCCTCAATGCGGAGCAGCTCGTTGTACTTGGCCATACGGTCCGAACGCGACATGCTGCCGGTTTTGATCTGCCCGGCATTGGTTGCCACGGCAATCTGGGCTATGGTGCTGTCCTCGGTCTCTCCGCTCCGGTGGCTGATCACGGCGGTATATCCGTTGCGCTTTGCCAGGTCGATGGCCTGCAGCGTTTCGGTAAGGGTGCCGATCTGGTTCACCTTGATGAGAATCGAGTTGCCGACCCGGCGCTCGATGCCCTCGGCCAAGCGCTTGCTGTTGGTGACGAAAAGATCGTCTCCGACAAGCTGTACCCTCGAGCCGATCTTGTCGGTCAGCAGTTTCCACCCTTCCCAGTCGTCTTCGGCCATGCCGTCCTCGATGGAGATAATGGGATAGGCGCTGGCCCATTTTTCCCAGTACTCGGCCATCTCCAGGGAGGTCAGCTCCTGCTTGGAGGACTTCTTGAATACATAACGTTTTTTGGCGGAATCATAGAACTCGGAGCTGGCCGGGTCAAGGGCGATCATGACCTGGGCCTCGCCGAGTCCGCCCTTGTCGGTCGGGGAGCCTGCTTTATAGCCCGCTTTTCCGATCGCCTCTATGACCAGTTCAATCGCCTCTTCGTTCGAGCGGAGGTTCGGCGCAAAACCGCCTTCGTCGCCGACGGCCGTGCTCAGGCCCTTGCTTTTGAGCAGCGCCTTGAGGGCGTGGAAGATTTCAGCACCGCAGCGAAGCGCATCGCTGTAGCAGGCGAAACCTGCGGGCATGATCATGAACTCCTGGAAATCGACGGTATTGTCGGCATGAGCGCCGCCGTTGAGCACATTCATCATGGGAACCGGCAGCGTATTGGCCATGGTGCCTCCGATGTAACGGAAAAGCGGCAGGCCCGAATATTCGGCGCCGGCCTTTGCGCAGGCCATCGATACGCCGAGCAGGGCGTTGGCCCCGAGCTTTGCCTTGTTGGGCGTGCCGTCAAGAGCGAGCAGCATTTCATCGATCTCCTCCTGCTCGGTCACCAGCATGCCGCAGAGGGCTTCGTTGATGACGGTATTGACGTTGCCTACGGCATTGAGCACCCCTTTTCCAAGATAGATCCCTGCGTCGCCGTCCCTGAGCTCTACCGCCTCATGAACTCCTGTAGATGCTCCGCTCGGCACGGCCGCCCTGCCGAACGAGTTTTCTGTGTATACATCGACCTCAACGGTAGGATTACCTCTCGAGTCAAGAATCTGGCGGGCAAGAACTTTCCTGATTATGGGCATAGCGGATTTTGATTTTGTTTTTTGAAACAGGCGACAACGCCGGACGGAACAAGCGGTTCCGCTGCCGGATCACAATGCATAAATTTATCCAATTTCCATGCGATTTCATTGCTGCCGCACCATCAAATAAAGCTTTTTTTTGTTTATTGAATGATATGCTGTTTTCCGCATGAAGAGATCCGACAGCACCAGACTTCTTTTATTCTGGCCCGCAAAGAAAACAGGCCGCCGTTGAAAAACCGTTGCATGCGCTTCGAAATCAGAGCCGCCACAGCGCCGGAACCGGAGTGGACCCGGAGACGCTCGCCGCTTCAGGTCACTGCCGCTTCCGGCAGGCCGGGCGCATGTTCAACAGTTTTTTCAGTTGCGTCCAACAATCAATTCAACTAAGGAGTGCCGCCATGCAAGCCGTCCAACCCGAACAACTGCGAAACATTGTCGTCACCGGCCATGCCGGATCCGGTAAAACCATGCTCTGTGAATCGCTTGCCCTCTCGATGGGGGTGATCAACCGCCTGGGCAGCATCGACGACGGAAACACCCTCTCGGACTATTCCGCCGACGAGATTCAGAGAAAGCACAGTCTCAATACCAGTATCATCCACGGGTTCTGGAATGACCATAAAATCAATATTATCGATACTCCGGGTCTGGTAGACTTCCACGGGGACGTCAAATCGGCCATGCGGGTAGCCGATACCGTTCTTATCGCCGTCAATGCGGCAACCGGCGTAGAGGTCGGCACCGATTCGGTCTGGGAATATACCCAGGAGTACTACAAACCGACCATGTTCGTGCTGACCAAGCTCGACGCCGACCGCACGAACTTCACCAACTCTCTGGAAGAGCTGCGGGAGCATTTCGGCCACCTTGTCACCCCTATCCAGTTCCCCGCTGAAGAGGGGCTCGGCCACCATATCCTCATTGACGTGCTGCTGATGAAACAGCTGGAGTTCAACCCCGACAAGCCGGGCAACATGACCGTATCCGATATACCCGCCGCCCATCTCAAACGTGCCGAAGAGTTTCATCAGCAGCTCATTGAAGCCGTTGCCGAAACCGACGAAGAGCTGATGAACCGATTTTTCGAGGTCGGAACCCTCACCGAGGACGAACTGCGCTCCGGCATCAAATCGGCCCTGCTCACCAGAACCTTTTTCCCCGTATTCTGCAGTTCGCCGCTGCACCTTATCGGCACCGAGCGGCTGCTCAACGGCATCGTCAATCTCTGCCCCTCCCCGATCGAAAGGGGCCCCGAGCATTCGCTCTGCACGATTGACGAAACCGAAAGCCTTCTCGAACCCGATCCGGAAGGTCCGACCGTCGCATTCATTTTCAAAACCATGTCGGAACCGAGGGTCGGAGAGGTTTCATACCTCCGCGTCTATTCGGGCCATATCGAAACCGGTCATGAACTTATCGATGTGCAGACGGGACAGCTTGAAAAAATCGGCCAGGTATACACCGTGCTCGGCCAGAAAAAACTGCCTGTCGAAAAACTTCTTGCCGGCGACATCGGCATGGTTGTCAAGCTCAAGGACGCCCACACCAACGATACGCTTACCGACAAGGGTAAAAACTGCAGGATCAGCCCGATAATCTTTCCTCAGCCGGTTTTCGCTTCGGCAATCATCCCGGTTGCCCAGGGCGACGAAGAGAAAATTTCCGCCGGTCTGCACCACCTGCATGAAGAAGACCCGAGTTTTGCCATTATTCACGATGTCGAGTTCAACCAGACGATCATCAAAACCCTTGGCGAAACCCACCTCGACATCATCATCAGCCGCCTGCAGAACAAATTCAACGTTCAGGTAGAGACCGCCCCGATAAAAATCCCCTACCGGGAAACCATCCGCAGTGCAGCCACATCACA
>Ga0105105_10000131_pt1 | contig 35278 bp, 40 predicted proteins | sample PPLLaktember2015_4_FD_79108 | JGI IMG/M metagenome (GOLD analysis project Ga0105105, IMG submission 79108) | Freshwater sediment microbial communities from Prairie Pothole Lake near Jamestown, North Dakota, USA - PPLs Lake P8 Core (1) Depth... | ecosystem: Environmental > Aquatic > Freshwater >...
GAGATCGAGTCGCTCAAGGAGCGCATCGAGGAGCTCGAGCAGAAACTGGCGGAACAGGAGGCTCTGGCAAAGAAACAAGCCGCCAAAACCGAAAAGCAGATCGAGGAAACCGTCGGGGAGGCCCTGGAGGAGCGTTTCGGCACGCTTGAGATCCACGGCGGGGCGATCCTGTACTACCAGGACAGCCGCACGGATGAGCTCAACGGCGAGAAAGCCGACAGCCCGAGCGGCGCCGGCTTCACGGCCGACCTCGAACTCGCCTGGAAGCCGGCGCTGCCGGTGGTGGAGGACGGCGAGTTCTACGTACGCATCCACGCCGGCAACGGCACCGGCGCCGACCGCACCGGCGGCAGCGGCATCAAACCCGCCGACGTGCTCTTGGCCAACCTCAACACCATCGCCGACGACAACTCCGACGAGGACGACGACAGCGGCCTGCGGCTCTTGGAGGCGCACTACACCCAGCACTTCTTCGATGAGAAGCTGAGCCTTACCGGCGGCAAGGCCGAACAGCTGGGCTTTCTGGACGAGAACGCCTTCGCCAACGACGAGGGCAGGCAGTTCGTCGGCAAGCCCTTCGTGAACAACTCGGTCTTGGACAGCGAAAACGAGTACACCCCGCTGATCGGGGTGAGCTTCAAACCGCTGGAGCTGGTCTCCTTCTCGCTGGTGGGCGCCTCCACCTCCCGGCCCTATGTGGAGGACACCCCGCTCGAAAACATCTCCAAAAGCAAGTACGACAACATTTTCAGCACGCCGTTTATCGGCGGCTAACTGACCTTTTCTCCCAAGTTCGGCGAATTGGAGGGCAACTACCGGCTCTACGGTTGGTACGCGGGCTACGACCACTCCAAGCTCGACGCCGAGCGCAATCCCATTGATGGGGAGAAAGCCAAGGGCTGGGGCATCGGGCTGAGCGCCGACCAGCAGATCACCGAGATGATCGGGTTGTTCGGCCGCTTCGGCTGGAACAACGAGGATGTCTACGTAGTCAAGTGGGAGGCCTCGGGCGGGGTGAACCTCACGGGACTGATTCCCGGCCGCGAAGAAGACACCATCGGGCTGGGCTTTGCCGGCCTGGTGCCCGACAGCCGCTTCACACAGGACGATCCCGAATACCACCTGGAGGTCTACTACCGCATCGCGGTCACCGAAAACCTGGCCTTCACCCCGGACGTCCAGTACGTCTGGAACCCCGGCGGCGACTCCGATAACGACGGGGTCTTCGCCGGCATGGTCCGAGGGGAGTTCAACTTCTGAAGCTGCAGCAAGCGTGTCGGCATCAGTTGCCAAGCGCATTGTATTGAATTAGACTCCTGCAGGCTTTCGAATAAAGCTTAAATTTTCTCGTGGGAGCGGCGTCTTGCCGCGATGCGGTCGTGGCTGGAAGCCACTCCCACAAGGACACACTTCCATAGCAATAGGAACGTGCGATGCATATTTCCGAAGGAGTCCTATCGGGTCCGGTGCTCGTTTCCGGCGCGGCCCTCGCCGCCGCCGGCACCGCCATCGGCTTGAAAAAGCTGGACTATGACCAAATTGCTCGAACCGGGATGCTTTCGGGAGTCTTCTTCATCGCCTCGCTGGTCCATGTTCCGCTGGGCCCCACGAGCGTGCACCTGGTCCTGAACGGTCTCCTCGGGCTGATCTTAGGCTGGCCGGCCTTTCCCGCCATCCTGGTGGCGCTGGCGCTGCAAGCGGTTTTTTTTCAGTTCGGCGGCATCACCTCGCTGGGGGTCAACACCGTCATCATGGCCCTGCCGGCGGTGGTCTGCTATGGTCTTTTCGCGCCGCTGCTGCGCCGCGGACAGGCCGTGGCGCTGGCCGCGGCCTTTGCCTGCGGGTTTCTGGCCGTTGGCTTGGGCGGAATCATCGTCGGCTCGGCGCTGATGTTTACGGAAGAGAAATTCTTCGAGGTGGCGGCGGCGGTCGTGGCAGCGCATCTGCCTGTCATGATCATTGAAGGCGTCGTAACCGCGCTCTGCGTAGCGTTCCTCCAGAAAGTCCAGCCTTCCATGCTGCCGGGGTTTTCTCCCAAGGAGGTTCCATGAAAATGCGATCGCTTGCTTATTCAATTTTAGCGGTCGGGATATTGGTTCTTTGCGCCGGATCGGCCCTTGCCCACCGTGTGAATGTTTTTGCCTGGGTCGAGGGCGAGACCGCTTTCGTCGAGTGCAAATACCCGGACGGCACAAAAGTGCGCGAGGGCGTCATCCGGGTGCTGGATTCCGGCGGCAAGGAACTTCTCAACGGGAAGACCAACGACAAGGGTGAATTTTCGTTCAGGGTCCCCAAGCCGGATGATCTCACCATCGTTCTGGAGGCCGGAATGGGCCACCGCGCGGATTGGCCCTTGTCCAAACAGGACCTTGCCCCCGCCGGGCCGGCGTCGCCGCCCGAGCCGGCCGCTCCCAAAACCGAAGCGCCGCCGCCGGCTGCCCAGCAGTCCCATGCCGGACCCTCCTCACTGCCGGCCGCAGACATCGGGCCGGCGCTTGAAAAAGCGCTGGACAAGAAGCTTGCGCCCGTGATCAAAATGCTGGCCGAGATGCACGAGCAAAAAATCCGGCTGACGGACGTTCTGGGCGGCCTCGGATATATTTTCGGCCTGGTGGGCGTGGCCGCCTACTTCAAGCGCAAATAAAGGGGACGGCATTTGAAACGCATATGCGTCATCGACGGCCAGGGCGGCGGGATCGGCGCCACGGTCATCCGGTATCTTAAAGAGGCTCACGGCGAGGCGGTCGAATTGATCGCCTTGGGAACCAACGCCATCGCCGCCGCCCAGATGCTTAAAGCGGGCGCCAACCGCGCGGCTTCCGGCGAGAACGCCATTCTCTTTACCAGCCGTTGCGTCGATGTGATCATCGGCCCCATTTCCATCAGTTGGGCCAATGCCATGCTCGGCGAGATCACGCCGAAAATGGCCGAGGCGGTCATGTCCAGCCCGGCTCCCAAGCTTTTTCTGCCGCTGTCCCAAGAACCCGTGGTGCTGGTGGGGGTCAGCAGCGAACCCCTGCCCCATCTGGTTCAACAGCTGGTTTACAAGAAACTCAAGGAGGTGTTGTCCGATGTGTGAAGCCAATGCGTACATCATCCGCAACGATCGTGAGGAGCTCGTCCTGGAGTCGGTCGACGTGGTTGAACCCCAGGATGACGGGGGGTTCCTCCTGGTCGACATCTTCGGCCAACAGAAAACCATTCGCGGCAAGCTGAAAACGATGAACCTGGTCAATCACAAGATCCTGTTCGAGTCCTGACGGCCTCCAATGAAGCCGACCTTTTTCGCGTGGGAGCATTGAGTGCTGCGCGAACCCTTCGCCGTCGGCAGCTCGCCCCTGCACCGTCTCGATCCCCGCATCCGGCTGGCATCCGCCGCGGGTTATTCCTGCGTGCTGGCGGTGTGCCGCGAGTTCCCCGCCCTTCTGGCCGCCCTGTTCCTGTCCATGGCGCTGGTCGCCGCGGCCCGCCTGCGGATCGCGGAGGTTCTCAAGCGCCTGCTGGTCGTCAACGGGCTGGTGGTATTTATCTGGGCGGTGATCCCGTTCACTTTCCCCGGCGAGGCGCTGTTTCGCCTGGGGCCGCTCCATGCAGCGCGCGAGGGAATCGAGCTGGCCGCCCAGATCACGCTCAAATCCAATGCCATCATCCTCGCCTTCATGGCCCTGGTGGCCACCATGCCGTTTGCGACCGTCGGCCATGCCCTGCACCGGCTGCGGGTGCCGGACAAGATCGTGCACCTGCTGCTGATGACCTACCGCTACATCTTTGTGCTCGAGCAGGAATACCAGCGCTTGATCCGGGCCGCCCGCATCCGGGGCTTTCGACCGGGCACCAATCTGCACACCTACCGCACCTACGCCTACCTGGTCGGCATGCTGTTTGTAAGAGCCGTGGACCGCGCGGAGCGAGTGCGCTGGGCCATGCTCTGCCGGGGCTTCAAGCACAAGTTCTACAGCCTGCACGAGTTCAACGCCGGAGGGGGCAGCATCGCTTTCTTCGTCCTGATGTCGGCGGCCGTGCTGGGGATTGCCGCCCTCGAGCTGCGGGCGGTGTGGTGAACAGAAGGTATCTTGAAGCGCAACGACGAAATTGGACTTTCAAGGGCGCCGAGCTCATTCGAGGTGGGATTAGACTTGAAAACCGTCGCCGGGATCAGCATAATCGGTTCATGACAACTGCCGCTCCCATCATCGAGTTGAAGGGGGTGACCTTCGGCTATCCGGGAGGGCCGCCGATTCTGCGCGACCTCGACTTTGCTCTATGTCCCGGTCAGCGCATCGGCATCATGGCCCCCAACGGCAGCGGCAAGACCACCCTGTTTCACCTGATCATGGGCCTCGTCAAACCGCTCTCGGGGCAGGTATCGATATTCGGCAAGGCGCTCCGGGAGGAAAAGGATTTCGCCGAGGTGCGACGCCGCGTCGGTCTTTTGTTCCAGGATCCGGACGATCAGCTTTTCAGCCCGACGGTCCTCGAGGACGTGGCCTTCGGGCCTCTTAACCTCGGCAAGACCAAGTCCGAAGCGGCGGCCATCGCACGGCAAACCCTTGCGTTCCTGGGATTGAACGGCTTCGAGGACCGAATCACCTTCAAGCTCTCCGGCGGAGAGAAGCGCCTGGTGTCTTTGGCGACCGTGCTCGCCATGGAGCCCGAAGTACTGCTGCTGGATGAACCCGAAAACGGGCTCGACACCCGCACGCGCGCCCGGCTCATGGAGATCCTGCTCGGCCTCGACATCGCCTACATACTCATTTCCCACGAACTCGAGTTTCTGGCTGCCGCCACGAACATCATTTACACGATGGACGCCGGCCGGATCCATGTCGACCAGGAGCTCCACATCCACGAGCATGTGCACGCCCACCCCCTGGGCTCCCACCCGCACGCGCATTGCCCGCCGGAATGATATCGCGGCCGGAAAGCCGCTCCCGCAAAAAGGGCCTTCCAATGAAGTTCACCTTTTTTTTCCTGTGGGAGCGGCTTTCCAGCCGCGATGGGTTTCACTGCTTGTCCGGCACCTGCGCCTCCTCGAAGGTCATCACCTCGGTTATCACCCGGACGGCCGCCTCGATCACGCTCATGGCCAGCGCCGCGCCCGTTCCTTCGCCCAGTCGCATTCCGAGATCGAGGATCGGCGCCAGCTTCAAATGCGCCAGCATGTGGCGGTGGCCGGGCTCCTCCGAGCAGTGGCCGGCGAACATGTAGTCGGCCGCGGCTGGCGAGAGGCAGTGTGCGATCAGAGCCCCCGCCGTCGCAATGAATCCGTCGACGACAACCGGTTTGCGGTGGTAGGCCCCGGCCAGCAGGATTCCGGCGATGCCGCCGATCTCAAAACCGCCCACCTTGGCCAGCACGTCCAGGCCGTCGCGCGGGTCCGGCCGGTTGAGGTCCATCCCCCGCCGGATGGCCTCGCGTTTGCGCCGAATGCCCGCATCATCGACGCCCGTACCGGGACCGACCATGTCTGCAATGCCCTTGCCGGTAATGGCCGCTCCGATGGCGGCCGACGAGGTGGTGTTGCCGATCCCCATGTCGCCGGTGCCCAATAGATCGACGCCCCTGCCGATGAGGCTCGAAGCCAGCTCAAAGCCCGTCAGAATGGCCTTGTAGGCCTGCTCGGAGGCCATGGCCGGTCCGCTCGCGAAATTGGCGGTGCCGGGGCCTACCTTGCGCACGAGCAGCCGACCGCTGTTCTCGAGGCTGGCGGCATCCAGGTCCGGTATAATCCCCATGTCGGCCACCCAGACCTCGGCGCCCACCTGGCGGGCGATCGCATTGATCCCTGCGCCTCCGGCCAAAAACGTCCGGATCATGGCGCCCGTTACCGCCTGGGGAAAAGCGCTGATGCCTTCAGCGACGATTCCATGATCCCCGGCCATCACCAGCACGGCTTTCCGTCCGAGCCGGGGCGTGAGCGTGCCTTGCATGGCGCAAAGCCGTTCGCCGATTTCGTGCAGCCTTCCTAAAGCCCGAGGCGGCATGATCAGTTGCGCGGTGCGCATTTTAGCCTTGGCCAACGTGCCCTCATGCAGGGGTCGGATGCCGTCGATGATCTGCTGCAGCGAAAGATCCATTGCGTTCTCTCCTTGGTATGTAGTTAGGATCAAAATTTTTCTTGGGTGCGCCAGCCAGGGCGCACCAAAGAAAAATCCTCAAGCGCAGATAGAACGCTTGAGGATTTGCCATCTCCCCTTCAGCGAGCCTGGCGGCAGGTCTTCTGACTATCCCGCCCTCCTGGCCGCCTTCCCGTCCCGCTGAAGCGAAACAGTGGCCGATCCATGCCAGAAGGGTTCCCTGCAATCTTCGATTGAGGGCGGGATCACAGCGGCGGGTCCGTTCCGGATTCGCACCGGATTCCCTGTTTAGGCCGGCAGGCTGCAAACAAATTGTGAAGCAGCCTTTAGATGATCTGCCTGGTTTTGTCAACCAGCCAAATGCGTCACGGGGCTACATTAATCCTAACTTAGCGATTCTCAAATTGATTGTTATGGGAAGGTCCGCTCAGGTAATAAAATCGCCCAAGTTTAGGTTAATGTTGACAGAATTGCAGGGCTAGCTTAAAAATAGGCCATTGATTCCGGCAAGGTGCATGCGCTTAATAGGGAACCCCGTGCGAATCGGGGGCGGTCCCGCCGCTGTAACCCCTTCTCCGGCGCCTGTCGCCGGGGAGCTCTTCCGGCCACAGACGACCACTGTTTCGTAAGAGCGGGATGGGAAGGTCGCCAGGAGAGCGGGGGAGCCAGAAGACCTGCCTAGCCGCGTGAACGGAACCGCCTGCGGACACGGGTGGACCCGTCGCATTCCAAGGGCCAAGCAAGCTGGGTGCAACCCTTCAGATGGCAATCATCTGAAGGGTTTTTATTTGGGCGGCGAGGATCGATGAACCTTGACCCACCGAGGGGAGACAATGGTTTGGGAAGACGTTTCCGGGAGGCCACCGCATGGCAGATGTCGACCCTGGTCGTCGTCCTGTTCGGCCTGTTCATCGCCTCGACGGGCATGGGCTACATCCAGATACCCCCGGCCGCCGTGCTGAAGATCATCTGGGGCCAACTCAGCGGCCACCCCGATCCTTTCGCGGGCATGAACGAAATCTTTCCGGTGGTCGTCATGGATGTGCGTCTGCCGCGGATCCTGACGGCGGCGCTGGTCGGCGGCGGGCTGGCCATGTGCGGGGTGGTGTTCCAGGGCATCCTGCTCAACCCGCTGGCCGACCCCTACACGCTCGGCGTTTCAGCCGGCGCCGCGTTCGGCGCCGCACTCGCCATACTCATGAATATCAGCGCGCTGGGGCTTTACTCCGTACCCCTTTTCGCGTTTCTCGGTGCGGTGGCAACCCTATGGGCCGTGATTTACCTCTCGGCCGGAAGCGGCGGGCTGTCGTCCAACAACCTGATCCTCTCCGGCATCATCGTGGCGGCGATCCTTTCGGCAGGCATCAGTTTTCTAAAATATGTCGCGGACGAACAAGTGGCGGTCATCATCTTCTGGCTGATGGGCAGTTTTGCATCCAAAACCTGGAGCGATGTCGTCCTGACGGCCGCCTGCATCGCGTCGGGAGCATCCGTGTTCTTATATTTTGGCCGCGAGCTGAACCTGATGTCCCTGGGCAGCCAGATGGCTTCCTCCCTCGGGGTGGATACCCGGCGGGTCACGCTCATCCTGCTGGCCGCCGCCTCGGTCGTGGCGGCGGTCTGCGTATCGGTGGCGGGGATCATCGGCTTCGTCGGACTGCTGGTGCCGCACACCATGCGCCTGCTGGCGGGGCCGGACAACCGCCGGTTGGTGCCGCTGAGCTTCCTGGCCGGGGCGCTGTTGCTGCTGGGTGCGGACACCCTGACGCGGGCGGTCTTGCCGGTGGAGATTCCCATCGGCGTCCTCACGGCGCTGATCGGCGGGCCTTTCTTCTGCTACGTGTTCCGCCGGCAGTCGACCGGCAGAGTCTGGTAACCATGAGCTTCGAGCTGCGAGATGTCGATTTCTGCTTCAACGGCAAGAAAGTCGTCGACGGCGTGTCGCTCCGGTTGGCGCCCGGAAGATTCTACGGCGTCATTGGGCCGAACGGCTGCGGCAAGACCACGGTGATCGATCTGCTGTGCCGTTTTCGGTCGCCCCAGCACGGTCAGATCCGCTACGGCGGCCAACCGCTGGGCGCCTATTCGAAGCGGCAGCTGGCTAGGGCGATCGCCCTGGTGCCCCAGAACTTTTACATCAATTTTCCGTTCCGTGTACGCGATGTGGTGATGATGGGCCGCTACCCCTATATTCCGAGGTTCGGGCGGCCTTCGGGGCGAGACCTGGACATCGTCGCGGAGGTCATGGAATCGGCCGACGTCGCCGGCATGGCGGAGCGTCTGGTCACCGAGTTGAGCGGAGGCGAGCGGCAGCGGGTGGTGTTTGCGCGCGCCCTGGCCCAGGACACCCCGATGCTGATCCTCGACGAAGCTACATCGAACCTGGACATCGGTCACGCGCTGCGGCTGCTCGACCTTGCCGCGCGCAGGGTTCGCCCGGAATCCGGGACCGTTCTGGCCGTGTTCCAGGACATCAACCAGGCGGCCGCTTATTGCAGCCACCTGATTTTGATGTCGCGGGGAAGAATCGCCGCTCACGGGGACACCCGCGCAGTGCTGACGCCGGACACCCTCCGAGAGGTTTTCGACGTGGATGCCAAAGTGTACCACGACGATTACGCCCATGCGCTGCATGTGGTGTACAAAAGATAAGAGGTTTAAGGGTTCGGAGTTCAGGGTTCAGGGAAAATGGCGATGAAAATCAAAACGGCAGTTTCCATTATCTTAAGCCTATCCTTTGCCGGCCTGTGCGCAGCCGGCCAGCCCGCCGATTTCTGGATCGAGGGGGGCCGGAAGGTGATCGACCAATCCGGCCGGAGGATCGCGGCCACCCGACCTTTCCTCCGGATCATATCCCTTTATGGTGCCCACAGCGAAAACCTGTTCGCCCTGGGGTGCCAGGAGTCGATCATCGGGGTTTCAACCCATGAGGATTTCCCGCCGGAGGCCCGGCAGAAACCCGTTTTCTCGTATCACGACGACCCTGAAAAGTTCCTGGCGGCGCGTCCCGACCTGGTCCTCACCCGCCCCATGATCGACCGCGGCTACCCCCAGTTCGTCCAGCGCCTGGAGAATAGCGGCATCACCGTCGTCTCCTTGCAGCCCGGCACCGTTGAGGAGATGGTCGTTTACTGGCGGATCCTGGGGCTTCTGACCGGACGCGAGGCCCAGGCAGAGGCCATGGTGGATCAGTTCAATCGGGCGGTGGCCGGGCTCAAAGCGCTGACCGTCGGCATCCACCCCAAAAAACGGGTCTACTTCGAAGCGATTCACCCGAAGATGAAGACCTTTTCCCCGGACTCGATGGCCGTGTTCGCCCTGGAGACTGCCGGCGGGGTCAATGTCGCCGCCGACGCCCAGCCGGTGAGGGGCACCAACATCGCCGCGTACGGCAAGGAGCGCATCCTGGCGCGGGCCGGCGACATCGATGTCTTCATCGCCCAGTCCGGCACCATGAATCAGCCGACCGTCGAACTCATCAAGGCCGAGAGCGGCTTCAGAGCCATCCGCGCGGTGAAGGCCGATCAGGTCTACCTCATCGACGAGCGCCTGATCTCACGACCGACCCTGCGCCTGTTGGAGGGGATTTTTGAAATCGGGAAGATCCTCTACCCTGAGGATTTTCCCGAAAAGGCCCGGGAAATCATCCAAGAGGCAAAAAATTGAAGGGCATCGTCATCGCAGGCACCCACAGCGGGTGCGGCAAGACCACCGTGAGCCTCGGATTGATGGCCGCCTGGAAGCGTCGCGGCCGGAGGGTGGCGCCATTTAAAGTCGGCCCCGACTTCATCGATCCCGGACACCACGCGCGCATCACCGCAAGACCCGGCCGCAATCTGGACGGTTGGATGCTGTCGCGCGAGTACAACGTGGACGCGTTCCGGAAAGCGGGCACCGACGCCGACATCGCGGTCGTCGAGGGCGTGATGGGGCTCTTCGACGGCTACGACGGCAAAACCGAAAGCGGCTCCACCGCCCAAATGGCCAAGTGGCTGGGTCTGCCCGTGCTCCTGGTGGTGGACGCCCGCAGCATGGCGCGCAGCGCCGCCGCCCTCGTCCAGGGCTTCGAGAACTTCGATCCGGCCGTACCGTTCGCCGGCGTCGTGTTCAACCATCTGGGCAGCCCCCGCCATCTGGGCTTTCTGCGCGAGGCCCTGCCAGGCGGCGTTCGGATGCCGTGCCTGGGGGGCCTGCTGCGCGAGCAGGCCCTCGCCATACCCGAACGTCACCTGGGATTGGTCACCCGCGAGGAGCATCCGTTGGACGATGCCGCCGTCGGCCGGCTGGCAGACCGCATCGAGCGGGCCATCGATGTCGACGACCTGTTGGCGGGCCTGCCCGAAATCAGCGGACCGGCGGCGGCCCCCGTCAGCTCGACCCGGCCGGCCGCACCGGTGCGCATCGGTGTTGCCCGGGACCCGGCTTTCTGCTTCTACTACCCCGACAACCTCGAGCTGCTCGAGGGCAGCGGTGCGCAGTTGCTTTTCTTCTCGCCGACGCAAGATGCGTCGCCGCCGCCGGACCTCGACGGCATCTACATCGGCGGCGGCTACCCGGAGCTCTTTGCCGGACCGCTGGCCGCCAACGAGTCGCTGCGGCGTCGCATCTTGGAGCACAGCCTGGCGGGCATGCCGATCTACGCGGAGTGCGGGGGATTCATGTACCTCTGCAGCGAACTCCAGGATCAACAGGGCCTGCGGTTTCCGATGGTCGGCTGCTTTCCGTTCAAAACCCGCATGCTGCCGCGGCTGAAGGCGCTGGGCTACCGCCAAGTGCAGCTCGCCCGCCGGACCATCATCGGCGAGCGGGGTGCCGTCGTGCGCGGACACGAGTTTCATTATTCGGAACTAGCGGCGGCCCCCTCCACGGCGGAGTCCGTGTATCGGATCGCCGGCCGCGACGGCGGGCATATGACCATGGAAGGCCACGTGCTCCGCAGAACGCTCGGGAGCTACATTCACCTGCACTTCGGAAGCGCCCCGCAGGCGGCAGAGACCTTGGTCGCATCCTGCCGCGCCTACCGCACCGAAAGGAATCCGAACGCATGACGCCCATCGACATCGAAACGGAGAGCTTCCGCATCATCGACCGGGAGGCCGGCCCGCACGCCTTCACCCCCGAACAGTGGCCGATCGTGCGGCGCATGATCCACACCTCGGCGGATTTCGACTATCTGCGGACCGTGCGCTTCCATCCGCAGGCCGTCGCAGCCGGGTTAAAGGCCCTGCGGGCGGGCATGCCGATCATTACCGACACCAACATGGCGCGCTCCGGCATCCGCAAGAAGGATGCCGGGCGTTTGGGCGTCGCGGTGATCTGTCGCATGGATGAAGCCTCCGTCCACGCCGCGGCGCAAAGCTCCGGCAGCACCCGGGCCGAGGCTGCCGTGGACGCGGCCCTGGCGGAAATGACGGACGGCGTTTACGTCGTCGGCAACGCCCCGACCGCGCTGCTGCGCCTGATCGAACAGGTGCGCTCCGGCCGGGCGCAGCCGGCCCTCATCGTCGGATTGCCGGTCGGTTTCGTCAACGCGGCCGAGTCCAAGGCCGCCCTTGCCGAATTGGACCGCCCCTTCATCACCAACACGGGCCGCAAGGGCGGATCCAACGTGGCGGCGTCCGTGATCAATGCGCTGCTGCTGCTGGCGCAGGAAAAAAAACAAACCATAGGTCCTATATGACCTATAGGACCTATTAAAAAAAACCTTTTATAGGTGCTCACCATGAAAAACAAGCTTGGTACCCTTTACGGCATCGGGGTCGGTCCGGGAGACCCGGAGCTGATCACCCTTAAGGCCATCAAGGTGCTGGGACAGGTCGACATCGTGTTCGCGGCGGCCTCCACCAAGAACCACCACAGTCTGGCCATGGACATCGCCCGGCCGCATATTCCCGAGTCCACCCCGGTCGAATTGCTGCGTTTCCCCATGACGCGCGACAAATCCGAGACCCGCCGCGCCTGGACCGCCAACTCGCAGCGCATCATCGACGAGTTGGAAGCCGGCCGCGATGCGGCCTTCCTGACCCTGGGCGACTCCCTGACCTATTCCACCTTCGGCTACCTGATGCAGTTTGTGAAGGCCAGCGCCCCCCACCTCGGGGTGTTGCCCGTGCCGGGAATCACCTCATACCAGGCCGCGGCCTGCCGGTTACGCACCCCTCTGGTCGAAGGCGAGGGCACGCTGATGATCACCTCCGGTGCCACCGGCGGCGATCGCCTGCGGGCGCTTTCCCGGAAGCCGGAAACCGTTGTATTCCTGAAGGCCTACCGCAACCTGCCGGACATCTGCTCGGCGCTGGAGGAATCCGGCGCCTATCCTTATTGCGTCGGGGTGAAGAGCTGCGGGCACCCGGGCGAGGAGATCGTCACGGACGTGGAGCAGCTTTGCCGGCAGGCGCCGGATTATTGGACCCTGGTCATCGCCAAGCAGAATGCATCCCATGAGCCGGCGGCGGAATAAGCGCAGCACCCGCAGCCTGCTGGTGTCTTTGGGGCTTGCGGCCATCATCCTGCTGGCCGGCCTGCACCTGGCCCCCCACATGAGCAGCCGCCAGGTTTTCTCCGGGCTAATCCGGCCGCTCGGGCAACTGATGCTCACCATCGCGCTCGGCCTGCTGATCGGCCAGGTGATAGAGGCCGCCGGCTGGACCCGCGCCTTTTCAACCCTCGCCCGGCCGCTTTTCCGTTTCGGCCGACTGGGGGATCGCTGCGGGGCCGCCTTCATCGCCGCTTTCGCCTCCGGCGTGGCGGCCAACGCCATGCTGCAGAATTTCTACCAGGAGGAGAAAATCAACCGGCAGCAACTGTATCTGACCAATTTCCTCAATCAGCTCCCGGCGTTCTTTTTGCATCTGCCGACCACCTTTTTCACGGTCATCTCCATGACCGGGGCGGCCGGAGTTCTCTATTTCGCCTTGACGTTTCTGGCGGTCCTGCTGCGAACTCTGGTATTGATCGGATATGGCCGATGGCGTCTGCCGGCCACGCCGCCGACGGCAGACGAGAGTGCCGCGCACGCCGCGGAGCCGTCCGCTCCCCGGTCCAAAAGGGTATGGGCGGCCATCCGCGAAAAGCTCCCGCAGCGCATCCTGCGAGTCGGCGTCCTGGTGGTGCCGATCTATACGGCGGTCTTCGTTTTCAACCGGCTGGGACTTTTCGCCGCGGCCCGGGACTGGCTGGCGGATAGGGTGGTGACCGCCTTCGTTCCGATGGAGTCCCTTTCGATTGTGGTGCTGAGCTTTGTGGCCGAGTTCACTTCCGGGTTCGCCGCGGCCGGCGCCTTAATGGACGCCGGGATGCTCACGACCCAGCAGACGGTGCTGGCGCTTCTGACCGGCAATGTCCTGGCCTTCCCCATCCGCGCCCTGCGTCACCAGCTGCCGCACTACATGGGGATCTATTCGCCGCGGATGGGAGCGGAGCTGCTCGTGCTCGGACAGGCTTTTCGGGTGGTGAGCATCATCGGGGTGGGCGTGTTGTACCATCTGGTTGCTTAGCGAATGAAAAAGCGGCTGAAAACGGGCTTCACCACCGGCACGGCGGCGGCCGCCGCCGCCAAGGGGGCCGTGCGGTTCCTGTTGGAGGGCCGGCCGCCGGCCGAGGTGTCCGTTGCCCTGCTGACCGGCGACCGCATGACCATACCGATCCATAGCTGCCGCCGGACCGTCGACGGCGCCGCCTGCAGCGTCATCAAGGACGCCGGCGACGACCCGGACGTCACCCACGGGGCGGAGATCGGCGCCCGGGTCGTGCTTCGAACCCCGGCTCAGCCCGAAGCCGGCTCGCCGGAGGTGATCATCTCCGGCGGTGGCGGCGTGGGCCGGATCACCAAGCCGGGCCTGGAACTGCCGCCGGGCGAGCCGGCCATCAATCCGGGCCCGCGCCGGATGATCGCCCAGGCCGTGGGAGAGGCGCTCGCCACGCAGGCGGCGAAGTGCACGGTGGCGGTCGATATTTTCGTTCCGCGCGGGGAGGAGATCGCTCGCAAGACGCTGAACGCGCGGCTCGGCATCGTAGGCGGCATCTCCATTCTCGGTACCACCGGCATCGTGCGGCCGATGTCCCACGATGCCTTCACGGCAACCATCGCCGCCGGGCTGTCCGTGGCCAAAGCCTGCGGCCTGGACCGGGTGGTTTTGAGCACCGGCCGGCGCAGCGAGCGTTTCGCGCAGCGGCGCTGGCCGCTGTGGCCGGAGGAAAGCTTCGTGCAGGTCGGTGATTTCTTCCAAAGGAGCTTGGAACTTGCTGTCGAAAATGGCCTCGCGCAGGTGATTCTGGCGGTCTTCTTCGGCAAGGCCCTCAAAATGGCCCAGGGCTCGCCGCATACGCATGCGGCGCGATCGGAGCTGAGTCTGGCCGCGCTGGCGGATTGGTCCCTGGAACATCGCTGCGGTCCGGCACTGGCGGAAGCCATCCGCTCCTGCAACACGGCCCGCGAAGCCTTTGCGCTCATCACTCCGACTCACCAGACCCTGGTGGCCGAGGTGGGGCGCCGGGTCGTCGCAGCCGCCGCTCGTTTCGCCGGCGAAGCAGTCAAGATCCAAAGCGTCATCTTCGATTACGAGGGACAGGTCGCGTTCGATTCGGAGAAAAAGTTTTAAGTTTTACGTTTTAAGTTTTATGTCAAGAAATCCAAGCCATACTTCGCTTAACACGTAACACTTAAGACTTAACACTTTCAGCGGACTTACCATGATGAAAGCGAAGACTCAAAAGACTCGGAACAACCGCCCCAAGCAGCGTTGCATCGACGTCGTCGGCATGGGTCTGGGCTTCGACGATCTGACCCCACATCATCGCCGTATTATCGAACAGGCCGGGATCCTGGTTGGAGGCAAGCGTCTGCTCGCTTTTTTTGCGGACGCACCGGCCGAAAAAAAAGCGATTGGAAAAGATTTAAATGAGGTCATCGCCTATATCCGGCGCCGGATGGCGCGCAAGTCGATCGTGGTCCTGGCGTCCGGCGATCCTTTGTTTTTCGGCATCGGCGCCAAGCTGATCGAAGCCTTCGGGCCCGAGCGGGTGACGATCCACCCGAATGTCTCCGCGGTTGCCGCCGCCTTCGCCCGCATCAAGGAGTCCTGGAGCGGCGTTCGCATTCTCAGCCTGCACGGCCGGAAAACCGAAAACGACCTGTTCAGGGCGCTGGCGGAGGAGGAACGGATTGCGGTCCTGACCGATCCGGAGCACAGCCCCGGTTGGCTGGCGCGGCTGATCCTGGGTCGGCTGGGAGACGGTTTCCGCATGGCGGTCATGGAGGCGCTCGGCACAGCCGCCGAGCGCCATGGATGGTACAGCCTGGAACAGGCCGCGGCCGGGAAATTCGCCGAACCCAACCTCGTGGTCCTGAAACGGGGATCCCATCCTGCCGCCGCCCGCAGGAGACCGGTGTTGGGAGCGCCGGACGAGTGGTTCGACCACCATCGGGGCCTCATCACCAAATCCGAAGTGCGTGCCGTGACGCTGGCCAAGTTGAGACTGGAAGCCGGCCAGGTTGTTTGGGATCTCGGCGCCGGCAGCGGTTCGGTCGCCGTCGAATCGTCCCTGTTCATCGGAAAAGGCCGGATCGTGGCCGTCGAAAAAGACCCCCGGCGGGTCGAACAGATCAAGGCCAACGCCCGTCGCTTCGCGGTCCGCAATCTGAGGGCCGTGCAGGCGGTTCTGCCGGCAGGACTTGCACGGCTTCCCAAACCCGACCGCATCTTCATCGGCGGCGGGGGCAGAGACCTCCTGCCCATCCTGGCAGAGTCGGTGCGGCACCTGAAGCCGGACGGAATCGTCGTGATTAATACCGTGCTGCTGCAGAGCGTGCATGACGCTTCGGCCGCACTGCAGCGGCTGGGTTTCGCGACGGAGATGGTGCAAGTCCAGATCCACCGCAGCGAGTCGATGCCCTCGAGCGAAAGGCTGCAGGCCATGAATCCGGTCTGGATCATTACGGCAATTCGGAAGGCGGAAGGCGGAAGAAGAAAATGAGCGTCAACGATCAAGACCCGAATTCCGCCTTCGGCCTTCCGCCTTCCGAATTCTATCCGGTCCTCTTCGTCGGCGCCGGGCCGGGCGACCCGGAGCTGATCACCGTCAAGGGCCGCAATGCCCTGGCGGCGGCCGATCTGGTGGTCTACGCCGGCTCCCTGGTACCGGAGGAACTGCTGGCATGGGCGCAGCCCGGAACGCCAACCGTCAACAGTGCCTCCATGCCGTTGGAGGAGATCGTCTCCGCCATGGCGCAGGCTCACCGCAGCGGCAAACGAGTCGTGCGGCTGCATACCGGGGATCCCAGCCTCTACGGGGCGGTCTTCGAGCAGATAGCCGAGCTTAGCAAACTGGGCATCCCGTCCAGGATCATCCCCGGGGTCACCGCGGCCTTTGCCGCAGCGGCCGCCCTGGGGATCGAGTACACCCTGCCGGAAGTCGCGCAGACTCTGATCCTGACCCGCGTGGCGGGCCGCACGCCGGTCCCCGCGGATGAAACCCTGGCCGGCCTGGCCGCCCACCGGACGTCCATGGCGATTTACCTGAGCATGGGCCAGATCGAGGAAGCAGCCGCCACCCTGGCCGAGGCGTACGGCGCCCAGGCGCCCTGCGCCGTGGTTTACCGGGCCAGCCAGGCCGGGGAAAAAGTGATCCGGACGCGCCTGAAGGAGCTGGTCGAAGCGGTGCGAGCCGAACACATCACCCGGCAGGCGCTGATCATCGTCGGCCGGGTGCTGGAGATCGATCCGCACAACCTCAAAGTCAAATCCAAACTCTATGACCCGGACTTTGAACACGGTTTCCGAAAATAAAATCGCCCTCTGGGCCATCACCCCCAACGGGGCCGCCCTGGCGGTTCGGATGACGGCGGCGTTCCCGAATGCCGACGTGTTTGGAACGGACCGGCTCGGCCGCCTGCCGGAAACCGCCGTTCGTTTCGGATCCCTGTCGAAGGCTGTGGCCGCGCACTTCCGTCGCTACAGCGGCCACGTGTTCATCATGGCGACCGGGATCGTCGTGCGCACGCTGCAGGGGCTGCTCGTCCACAAAACCGTAGACCCGGCGGTGGTGGTGGTCGATGACCGCGGCACATTCGCCATCAGTCTGCTCTCCGGCCACATCGGCGGTGCGAACCGGCTGGCGGAGCAGGTGGCGGCGGCCATCGGCGCCCAGCCCGTCGTCACCACCGCCACGGATGTCAACGGCGCAGCGGCGATCGACCTTCTGGCCGCGGAAGCGGGCTTGGCGGTTGAAACCCCGTCCGCCATCAAAACCGTGAACATGGCCCTGCTCACCGGATCGCCGCTGGAGGTGCACGACCCCCTGGGCCTGCTCGCCGGCCGCCTCCCGGCCGTCGCCCCCGAAAGCAGCGTAACGCCTGCCGCTGCCAGGATCTGGGTGGATGACCGCATTTCAGCTGCGCCGCCCGGCGCCCTGGTCTTGCGGCCCCCCTCGCTGGTGGCGGGGATCGGCTGCAACCGCCATACGGGCGCGGAGGAGATCCGGGAGCTGCTGTTCGGCACGCTCCGGTCGGCCGGGCTGGCGGCCGCCTGCCTGAAAGGCCTGGCGTCCATCGATCTGAAACGCGACGAACCGGGGCTGATCGCTCTGGCGCGCGAATTGGATCTGCCGCTTCAGTTCTTCAGCCGCGAAGCGATCGGCGCGGTGGAGGCGGCGGTGCCGACCCCGTCCGCCGCCGTCGCCAAACACATTGGAGTGAAAAGCGTATGCGAAGCCACAGCCATTCTGGCGGCGCGGGGCGGGACCCTGATCGTGCCCAAACGGTCCTCCCGCAACGCAACGGTCGCGGTCGCCCGAATCAACTTTACATCGTAGGCATCGGGCCGGGCCGCCTCGAACATCTGACCCAACGCGCGGTCGAGGTGCTGCGCTCCGTGGAGTGCGTGGTCGGCTACAGCCTGTATATCGATCTCATCCAATCCCTCATCGAGGGCAAGGAGACCCTGCGCTCCGGCATGATGAAAGAGGTGGCCCGCGTGGAGGCGGCGATCGCCGCGGCCAGGGACGGGAAAGCCTGCGCTCTGGTCTCCAGCGGGGATCCCGGCATTTATGCCATGGCCGGCCTGGTGTTCGAAACCTGCCAGCTGAAAAATATCCCGCTGCTGCCCCCTGGACGGACGGCCGCCGGGCCGAAAGGGACGCCGCCGCTCAGCGTGGAAGTCATCCCTGGGATTCCGGCGCTTTGCGCCGGAGCGGCGCTGCTGGGGGCCCCCCTCGCCCACGACTTTGCCGTGGTGAGCCTGAGCGATCTGCTCACCCCGTGGGCGGTGATCGCCCAGCGGCTGGAGGCGGCCGCCCGGGCAGATTTCGTCATCGTGATCTACAATCCGAAGAGCCGGAAGCGGACCTGGCAGCTGGAAGCCGCCCGGCGGATCATCCAGGACTACCGGGATCCGGCCACTCCGGTCGGGGTCGTGACCGGCGCCATGCGCCCGAACCAGGAGGTGCGCATCGTCCCGCTGGCGGCATTGAACGAGGCGCATGTGGACATGCAAACCACTCTGTTCGTCGGCAGCCGCTCGTCCAGCCGCTATCTGGATTTCCTGTTCACTCCGCGCGGATATTCGGGTAAGTATGAAATCCGTTGACGCGTTATGCGTGCACCCCGAGGCTCGAGACCGCTTTTCAAGCGAGGATCGGATGAAAGGCTATTTGCAGGTCTATACCGGTGACGGCAAGGGCAAGACGACTGCGGCGATCGGCTTGGCCGTGCGCGGTGCCGGGGCCGGCCTCAACGTCTTCATCGCCCAATTCATGAAATCGGGCCGCAGCAGCGAGATCAAGGCCCTCAAGCGGTTCTCGGACCGCATCACCGTCGAGCAGTTCGGGACGGGCCGTTTCATCCGCGGCAATCCCCGTCCCGGGGACATCGCCGCCGCCCGCAGCGGGCTCGCGCGGGTGAGGGTCATTTTCGCCGGCCGCGGCCATCAGCTCGTGATCCTGGATGAAGCCAACGTGGCGGCCTCCTGCGGCCTTTTCTCGCCCGTGGACCTCCTGGATCTTCTGAGTGCAAGGCCGGAGGATATGGAGGTGGTCTTGACCGGCCGCCATGCCCCGCCGGAGATCATCGCGCGGGCCGACCTCGTCACGGAAATGAAAGCGGTCAAGCACTATTATCAGGACGGGGTCCGCGCCCGGGTCGGAATAGAAAGGTAGGAGTTGCTATTCAGGTTTAGGGGTTCAGGAGACGGGGTTTAGGAGAAAAAGATGGTGAAAACCATGGCGCCAGCCCAATGAACTTCCTGAACCCTGGACACCGAACCCTGAACCCTGACTAGTTAAATTAAAATGAATCTAACCTGCACATGCAATCCAGGCCTCGCGCCCTGCCTGGCCGTTCTCGGAACCGGCTCGGATGTGGGCAAGAGCATCGTCACGACGGCCCTGTGCCGCATCTTCAGCCGGCGGGGCGTGCGGGTGGCGCCGTTCAAGGCCCAGAACATGTCCAACAATTCCGGCGTGACGCCGGAGGGGCTTGAGATGGGTCGCGCCCAGATCGTTCAGGCCGAGGCCGCGCGGATATCGCCGCACGTGGACATGAATCCCGTCCTGTTGAAGCCGACCAGCGACGTCGGCTGCCAGGTGGTCCTGCTGGGCACGGCGCGCGGAAACCAGAGCGCGCACGACTACCACACCCGAAAAGAGCATCTGTTCGGTGAAGCCGCCGCCGCGCTCGAACGCCTGCGCCGGTCGTTCGAGCTGGTTATCCTGGAGGGCGCCGGCTCCTGCGCCGAGGTCAATCTCATGGCGGGCGACATCGTGAATCTGCGCATGGCGGAGCAGGCCGGAGCTGCGGTCGTCCTGGTGGCGGACATTCACCGCGGGGGGGTCTTTGCCCAGATCGTCGGCACGCTCGAGTGCCTGGAGCCGCGCCACCGCAGCAGGATCCGGGGGATCATCGTGAACCGTTTCCGCGGCGACAGGACCCTGTTCGCCGACGGGGTTCGCTGGATCGAGCGGCGCACCGGAAGAACCGTTTGGGGCGTCCTGCCCTGGTTCGATCAGATCCGGATCGAACCCGAGGACTCCGTCGTGATCGAAAGCCCTCCGAGGGTCCCTGCGCCGGGAGCCGCCGGGCGGACAGCCGTCGCCGTGGTGCGTCTGCCGCACATCTCCAATTTCACGGACTTCGAACCGCTGTCCGCTGTCGAAGGCCTCCAGGTCCATTTTTTGGAGCAGCCCCAGCCGCTGCAGGGATTCCGCGCAGTCATCCTGCCGGGATCGAAGAACACCCGCCATGACCTCGACTGGCTTCGGACCTCCGGCTGGGCTCAGGCCCTGCTGGACTACCAGCGCTCGAACGGCTGTCTGCTCGGCATCTGCGGGGGCTACCAGATGCTGGGCCGGTGGGTCCACGACCCGGAAGGCCATGAAGGCGCGCCCGGGTCTTCGGCCGGCCTCGGCCTGCTGCCCGTCGAAACGGTTTTGCGGGCGCCCAAGACCACCACGCGCACCAGCTTCCGTTGGGACGAGGACTGCGGATCCGGATACGAAATCCATATGGGGCAGACGGTGCGCCACGGCGGCCAGCCCTGGTTCCGGGTGCTGGCGCGCAACGGCCGGCCGGATGCGGCCGAGGACGGGTGCACCGCATTCGACGAGCGGGTCACCGGGACTTACATCCACGGCCTGTTCGACGCGCCGGAAATCACCGCACGCTGGCTGCGGGGAATCGGCATAACCGATGCCCAGGCGCCGGCCTTGCATGGCCCCGCCGCCCGCGACCGCGACTACGACCGGCTGGCCGACCACTTTGAAGCCCATGTGGATATGGCCGCCATTATTGAATTGGCAAGGAGCTTAGGGCTGGGAGCATCGGGCTTCCGCTAGGCCCTTTGTGCGCAGCTCTTGGCCTTTAACAGCGAGGGTTACGTGGCGCATCTGACGCTCATTTTGGGGGGCTGCCGCAGCGGCAAAAGCAGTCTGGCGCTTAGGACGGCCCATGCGGCCGCGGCGGAGCAGCGCATCTTCATCGCCACGGCCGTGGCCTTCGACGCGGAAATGCAGGATCGTATCAAACGTCACCAGGCCGAACGCGGCGCGAGCTGGAACAGCATCGAGGTTCCCCTGGCCTTGCCGGAGGCGCTGGCCGAGCATGGCCGCGAGGGCCGGGTGATCCTGGTGGACTGCCTCACGCTGTGGGTTTCCAACCTGCTTTTGGAGCTTGAGGACCCTGCGGCCGTCGAACGCCGCATCGCGGACCTGGCCAGGGCCGTTCAGGGGTCCGCCGCTCCGGTGATTCTGGTCTCAAACGAGGTTGGCCTCGGGGTGGTTCCGGAAAGCAAATTGGGCCGCCAGTTCCGCGACCTGGCAGGCCTTGCCAACCAATCCATGGCGGCCTGCGCGCATGAGGTGATCCTGACGGTGGCGGGGATCCCGGTGGTGATCAAGCCGGGAAACTAGATCGGAAAGGCGAAGGCCGTTGAAAAACCTGTGTGCAGCCATAAGATTCATCACCATCGTGCCGGCGGGCCGTTCGAATCAGTTCGATGCCATGGGGATGATCCAATGGTTCCCGGTCGTGGGCCTGATGCTGGGGGCCGCGCTCGCCGCCTTCGATTGGGCCGTCGGCCGCCGGTGGGGGCTCCAGACCGTCGCGGTCTTGGATGTGATCTTCATGGCGGCCGTGACCGGCGCGTTTCACCTGGACGGACTGGCAGACGCCGCCGACGGGCTCTGCAGCCATCGCTCCCGGGAGCAGGCGCTCGAGATCATGAAGGACAGCCGCATCGGCGCCATGGGCGTGGTCGTGCTGGGCTCCGTCTTGGCTCTGAAGTGGGCCGGCATCAGCGGCCTCGGCGCCCCCCGCGGGCTGCTGCTGATCCTGGTGCCGGCCTATGCCCGCGGGGCCATCCTGTGCGCCATGCGCTGGCTCGAATACGGGCGGGCGGCCGGCGGGACGGGCCGGCCGTTTTTCGCCCGCAAGCTCGCCTGGCGGGAATTTTGGGCCTTGGCGGCCGCGATGCTGCTCTCCGCGGGCCTCGGGCCGACGGCCATTTGGCTGAACGCGGCGTTTGTCCTGCTGGTGGCCGTCGTCATTGCCTATTACAAACGACGGCTGGGGTGCGTCACCGGCGACATGCTGGGGGCACTGACGGAGATCGTCGAAGCCGGCTTGTTCCTGGCCGCTGCCACGGGAGGAATTCGATGATCGGCGGACACGGCGGCAACATCTACGAACTCGCCCGCCGACTGGGGTGCGATCCGGCGGAGATCCTCGATCTGAGCAGCAACGTCAACCCGCTCGGCCCGCCGGAGGGCCTGTGCGACCGTCTCGTGCAGCAAATCGAAAGCGTGAGCGCGCTGCCGGAGGTCGACAATCGAGGCATCATCCGGTGTTACGCCGACCGCCTCGGGATTTCTGCGGATCGCATGATCGCCGGGAATGGGACCACCCAGTTCATTTATTCCATCCCCTCCGTTCTGAGGGTGAAAAAGGCGCTGATCGCCGGCCCGACCTATTCCGATTACGCCGACGCCTGCCGCCTTCAGGAAGTCGCTTACGAATTCGTCCTGAGCACGGAGCCGGACGGTTTCCGGCCGGACCTGGACCGACTTGCTGACGCTGCCGGCGGCGCCGATGCGCTGTTCATCTGCAACCCGAACAATCCCACCGGAGCCCTCATTCCAGGGGATGAGCTGAAACGCCTTTGCCTCCGCCACCCGCAGGTTCGTTTCATCGTGGACGAATCCTATCTGCCCTTCGTCGCGGAGGGTGAAAGCCACAGCCTGGCCCGCAGCGGGGTCGACAACCTTCTCGTCCTGTTGTCGATTTCCAAAATCTACCGCATCCCCGGACTGCGGGTCGGCTTCCTGGTGGCTTCGCCTGCGACCATCGCGGCCTTTGCCCGAGGCATGTGGCCTTGGAACGTCAACCGCCTCGGCCAGGCCGCCGTAAACTTTATCTGCGAGGCCGGAACGAAGCTTGAAGCCTTCGTGGCCGAGACCCGTGCGTACCTCGACGGCGAGCGGCGGCGGTTCGCGCAGCGGCTGCGTTTGATCCCGGGCTTCAAGGTCTACCCCAGCCCGACCTCCTTTTTCCTGGTCCTGCTGCCCGAAGGCCTGTCCGCTGCCGAGGCCCAGGACGCTTTGGCGGAGGAGCGTATCCTCATCCGCGATTGCAGCAACTTTCAAGGCCTGTCCGACCGGTTTATACGGATTTCGCCCAAGACCCCGGATGCCAACCGCCGGGTGGCAGAACGCCTGGCGGATCTCGCGGCACGGAAAAGTAGGCCGGCGGCGGTTTCTCAACCGCGGCCGCCGCAGCCGGCCGACCCTTCCTTGCCTTAAAAACTGAGGGCGGCTTCATGGAAGGTCTTTCCTCCTGGATCGTCATCCCGGCGGCGTTCGCCCTGGACATGCTCCTGGGCGATCCCAGGCGCTTTCCTCATCCGGTGCGCTGGATGGGCCGGGCCATCGTTACTTTCGAACCTGGGTTCCGGCGCCTTCCGGTCCACCCGGTTCTGGCCGGCGGCGGATTCGCGGCGGCCCTGGTGGCAGGCACTTGGTGCGTGAGCACGCTGCTGATCGATGCCAGCCGCGGCGTCCAGCCGCTTCTGGCAACCGCCGTCGAAGTCGCCATGGTCTATTTCTGCCTCTCGGTGCGATCGCTGAACGATGCCGCAATGGAGATTTTCACGCTCCTGAAATGTCAACGGCTGGAAGCGGCCCGCGATCGTCTCGCCCTGATCGTCGGACGCGATGTCGAGCGTTACCAATCTCACGAGATGGCCCGCGCCGCGGTCGAAACCGTGGCTGAAAATTTTGTCGACGGGGTTCTTTCGCCGCTGCTTTTCGCCGCGGTTGGCGGTGCGCCGCTGGCCATGGCCTTCAAGATGGTCAGCACGCTGGACTCCATGGTGGGATATAAGAACGAACGCTATCTTCACTTCGGCAAGGCCTCCGCCCGGCTGGACGATGTTTTCAACTTCGTGCCGGCCCGCGTTTCAGTGCCCCTCATTGCGCTCGCCGCTCAGATCCTTTCCCGCTCCGGGATCCGCTCGCTGAAGACGGCCTGGTTCGAAGGCCGCAACCACACGAGCCCCAACGCCGGCCGGCCGGAAGCCGCTTTTGCCGGAGCCTTGCGAGTCAAGCTGAACGGCCCCAATACCTACGCTGGCATCCTGGTCACGAAGCCCTATATCGGCTTACGCTTCGCAGACGTTCGGATCGAGGATATCAAGAAAGCCTGCGACCTGATGATGCTTGGCTCCCTCTTCGGCGTCGGTCTGGCCGCCGCTCTTGCATTGGGGCTTGTTTGCGGTTAAAGACTATGCGGACTGGGAACTCCAGCCTGGAGGAATGAACGACGGCATGTCAACCGAAAAGTTCTTCCGGATCATCGCGCATCTTAAAGAGGCGAAATCCGTCGCCTCCGGCATGGCTCTGTCTCCCGACCCCCGGTTCAACGCTCAGAAACTTCATCTGCTGGGGATGCTGAATCGAATCCAACATCTGGTCGTTTCGCTCCGAGCGGATTTCATCGACTTGTTTTATTTCAGGTCTCCTTACGAAGCAGGCTCCCCGGCACTTTCCGACATCGGGGAACCCGCGGCGGGAGCTTCGGATGTCCCGGGGAACGAGCGCCGGTCCAAAGTCGTTCCGTTCGATCGCCGGCGCACCCGATGGGATCGCCGCCAAATACATACCTTTCTGGCCCGCGATCGCCGCAGCGGCATTGCTGACCGGCGCCGGCGAAGGCCAGGCCGCGGGACGTCCATCCAATTAGAGATTCAAGAAAATTAAGCTTACCCTGCAAACCTTAATCTGGTAAGATCGGCTGGCATCATGACCGCGATTCCAACGGCGGCGGTTTAACTTCGAATGCAGGGGAGGAATTCCATGCTGCTGGCCATGAACGTCAACAATACCAACACCTCGTTCGGCCTCCATGCGGATGGGAAATGGATCGTTCACTGGCGGGTGGCAACGGATCGGGCCAAGCAGCCGGATGAGTACGCCATGCTCCTGCGCAATCTCTTCGAGTATGGCAAGCTCGACTGGTCGCAGATTAGCGGCGTGGCCCTGTCCAGCGTCGTGCCTCCGATCACCACCGTTTTCGTGGACTTGAGCCGCCGCTACCTCGGGCACGATCCGCTGGTGGTCACCCACCAGCTAAAAACCGGGGTCAAGATCCTCATCGACTATCCGGCCGAGGCAGGAGCCGACCGGATCCTGAATGCGCTCGGCGCGCGGACGCTGCACGGGTGTCCGTGCATTGTCGTTGATTTCGGAACGGCCACCACCTTCGATGCCATCTCAGGGGAGGGCGACTACCTCGGTGGAGCCATCGCCCCCGGCTTAGGCATTGCCGCGGAGGCGCTGTTCAGCAAGACCGCCAAGCTGCCGCGAATCGAAATGACCGCACCGCCGGCGGCGATCGGCCGCAACACGGTGCATGCGATGCAATCCGGACTCGTGTTGGGCTATGTGGGATTGATCGAAGGGCTGGTGGCGCACATCCGTGCGGAGCTCGGCGGACGGGCCAAGGTGATCGCCACCGGAGGCATGGCGCCCATCCTGGCGGAGCAGACGACCGTCATCGAAACGGTCGATCCGATGCTAACCTTGGAAGGGCTGCGCTTGATTTACCACCTGAATCGCGAGGAATGACCATGGACACTCGGGTTCCGCTGCTGGAGGGCAAACACGTCGTGATGGGCGTCAGCGGCGGAATTGCCGCATTCAAATCCGCCGACCTAGCCAGCCGGCTGGTCCAGGCCGGAGCGCTGGTGGATGTGGTCATGACCGCTGCCGCCACCGAATTTGTGCGGCCGCTCACGTTTCAGGCGCTCACCCAGCGGCCGGTGGCGTTGGACATGTTTTCCCTTCTGCAGGAAACCGATATCGGCCACGTCTCCTTGGGCAAACGGGCGGACCTGATGATCATCGCTCCGGCCACCGCCAACACGATTGCCAAGCTGGCCTGCGGTCTGGCCGATAACATGCTGACCACGACGGCGCTGGCCTGCCGGTCGCCCCTGTTGCTGGCGCCGGCGATGGAGTCCGGCATGTGGGGAAACCCCGTGACGCGGGCGAACATGGAGATCCTGCTGGGCCGCGGGTTTTTCACTGTGGGCCCCGAATCGGGCCGGCTCGCATCCGGCGCCCACGGCTACGGGCGCATGTCCGAGCCGGCGGTCGTCATGGATGCCGCGCGCTGGGTTCTCGGCCGCAGCGGCGGTCTGGCGGGCACTGCGGTGATCGTCACCGCCGGCGGAACGCGCGAGGCCTTCGACCCCGTGCGTTTTGTCGGAAACCGCAGTAGCGGCAAGATGGGCTTCGCCCTGGCCGTCGCAGCCAGGGACCGCGGGGCTGCCGTGACCTTGATCCACGGGCCGTCGGCATTGGAGCTTCCTTACGGCGTAACGGGCGTGGCGGTGGAGTCCTGCGCGGATATGGAACGCGCCGTTCTCGAGGCCATCGGCGGCGCGGATGCGCTGGTCATGGCCGCTGCCGTGGCCGACTACCGGCCGGAGGCGGCGGCTCCGCAGAAAATCAAGAAGCGCGATGGCCGCTTGGTTCTGAACCTGGTTCGGACACCGGATATTCTGTCCGCGGTGGCCGAGCAGCGCAGCTCCGGCGGACGGCTTCAAGCGGTCATCGGTTTTGCCGCGGAAACCCGCGACGTGCTGGACAACGCCCGGGAAAAGCTGGCCCGCAAAAAATTGGACCTGATCGTCGCCAACGACGTCTCGGCCGCCGACAGCGGTTTCGAAGTGGACACCAACCGCGTGGCGTTGCTGGATGCTGCCGGCGGGGTTCAGTCGCTGCCGCTGATGCCCAAGCCGGCCGTGGCGGAACAGATCATCGAGCGCTTGGTCGCGTTGCTCGGACGCGGGGCTGCCCTTGACGCGCCCCTGAAGAATTGTTAAGTTAACGCATTATAACAAGAATATCGTTATCCAAGGATGAAGGCGGACGCATGACAAAGACCAAATGGGTTTCATTGGCCGGGCTTTTTATTCTCGTTCTGGCGGTTTTCTACCTGATGGAGGAAGCCGCCGAAGCGGCCCGGCTGGGCGGAGGCAAATCCTTCGGCAGCCGGCCGAGCTATCAGCGCAGTGCACCGGCTCCATCAACGAGTCCCACCTCGCCGCAGATGGGCCCCGGCCGGACGACTCCGCAAATGCCCGGAGCGGCCTCTGGAATGGGGCGCTGGGGAGGTATGCTGGGCGGTCTGGTGGCGGGCTCGCTGATCGGCTCGCTGCTGTTCGGCGGCGGCATGCATGGTGCCGGCGGAATCGGGCTGCTGGACATCGCGCTCATCGGCGGCGGGCTCTTTTTGCTCATGCGCGTTCTGCGCGCCAGACGGATGGCCGCCGCAGCTCCCTCCACCGGCGGGTCCCTGGACTTTGACCGGGGGCCCACCCAGGGCTGGGGAAGCTCAGGGGTCGATCCTAGGCTGGACAGGAGAAACGATGAGGCTGCGCAGCCTTCCATCCCGCCCGGATTCAACTCGGACGAATTCCTGAAAGGGGCTAAAGCCATATATACCCGCCTGCAGTCGTCCTGGGACAAACGCGACCTGGATGACATCCGGCAGTTCACCGCCCCGGCGGTCTTTGAGGAAATTCAGCGCCAGCTTCAGGAGGACCCCACACCCGCCAAGACCGAACTGCTGCTGATCAACCCCAAGATTCTGGAAGTGCGGGAGATCGACGGCCAAACCGTGGCATCGGTGCTGTATGATGTGATGATGCGGGAAAATCAGACCGAGTTGAGCCGGCAGGTTCGCGAAATCTGGCATTTCAGCCGCGAAACGGGCAATTCCGTAGCCTTCTGGGTCCTGGAGGGGATTCAGCAAGTGGAGGGATGATCCCTGCGTATCTCGTCCAATCGTTTAGAAAAAGCGCGGTTTCCTCGGGATTCCGCGCTTTTGTTTTCTACAAAATTCGCCTCTGCAGGAATTCCAATATCGCCTGCGCGCATTCACCCGGCTTCTCCATCGTCGGGAAATGGCCGGTGCCGTCAATCGTAACCACCTGGGAGCCGGGTGCGACGCGCTGCAAACGATCGGCAGCCTCGGCCATAAAAACATCCGATTGTTTTCCACGGATGGCCAGCAGCGGACAGCCGACCCGCCGGACGTAGCTCCACACATTTAAGGGAATGGACTCAAAGATCTGGGCTTCGAGTTCAGGATCGCAGGTCAACACCGTGGAATGTGGCTCTTTCTCAATAAGCCCGCATTCCAAATAGGCCTCCACGAACTCGGACGACCAGGTCTTGAATATCCCCCGTCCGGACAGGAACAGCCTGAGCGCTTCCGCCTTGCTCCGGAAGGTTTTCCTGCGCCGGCGGGCGGCGCGAGCGCGCGGCAGGCGCCCCGCCAACCCGAGCCACCGCATGCTGCCGATCAGCGCCAGCCGGCGCGGCATGAGGAACACCGGGTCCACCATCACGATGGCGCGGAAAAGGTCCGGAAACGTAGCGGCGGCGATGCAGGTGGCGACGGCACCCAGTGAGTGGCCCATTCCGATGACCGGCGGCCGGCCTGTGGCCATGACGACGGCCCGCAGGTCCTCCGCAAAAATCCTCCAGCTGCGGACGGGTTCAATGCCGACGAAATTCGATCCGCCGTGGCCGCGCACATCGCTGGCGATGACACGCAGATCGGGAACCAGATGGCGGATGAACGGCGCGTAAGTCCCCGCACAAAACCCGTTTCCGTGCATGAAATGAGCTGGGGGCCCGTTGCCTCCCCAGTCCAGGTAATGCAAACGGCCGCCGGAGACCCTGATGCAGCCCTCGGCGGGCTCCACCTCTTCTGGAGGTTGTGACGCATCGATCCTCTCTGCTTGCATGCCTCACCACGTGACCCGCCGGTGCAAGGCGGGCTGCTGAAACCATTTCAATCGCAACCTTCGGGCTTCGGCCAATGTTCCGACACAGCGGCCTCGATGGTGGGCGGCCGGCACGACTGCCAAGGCTGCTGCGTCAGGTTCATGGCGCGCAGTTTGATTGCGCAGGGGTCATCGACCGCCTCGAACACCAACTGTTCCTTGTCCGTGGTTCTGGCGGAGCCCCCGCCCGCCGGACGGCGGGCGATCGATGGCGCCGGCTGATAGAAAATTAGCCGATGCCGCGATACGCGTCAATCCCGGAGAGAAAGATCTTGGGCGAGTCCTCGCCCGCCGGCCGGTACCCGCATGCTTGACGGCGCAGGTGCGATGCAGTAGGGTGCCAGTAACGTTACGATAACGTTATGGTAACGTTACCAAACGACCTGGATCGGACATGCCCGCGACCATTCAAAAGAAGCTGAACCGCCGGCTGATGCAGCAAATCATCGACTGCATGGCCGAGGGCGTTTTCACTCTGGACCGCAGCGGCCGCATCACCTCCTGGAACCCGGCCATGGAAAAAATCAGCGGCTATGCGACGGCCGAGGCAATCGGACAGACCTGCGACATCCTGCAGTTCAGCCGCTGTGTCAACAAGGTCTGTCCGACCGGATTGAAAGAATGCGGCCTCATCCGGCGCGGGAAAACCGAGGCCAAGGAGTGCCACTTGCGGCACCGCGACGGCTTCGATGTGCCGGTGATCAAAAACGCCCGCGTGGTGCGCGATGAACGCGGCCGGGTCATCGGCGTAGTCGAGACCCTCACCGACTTGAGCGAACTGGCTGATGCGCGCCGCAGGGCCGAGGACGCCGCCCGCCGCCTGGGAGAGAGGGTCACCTTCGGCAACCTGGTCGGGAAAAGCCGCGCCATGCAAGACGTGTTCGCGGCCATTGCCGCCGCCGGGGCCAGCGACGCGGCCGTTCTGATTCAAGGGGAAAGCGGGACCGGCAAAGAGCTCGTGGCCGGTGCCATTCACCACCTCAGCACCCGCTCAATGAAACCCCTGGTGACGGTGAACTGTGCGGCGCTGCCGGAATCGCTTCTGGAAAGCGAGTTGTTCGGACACGTTCGCGGGTCCTTTACCGGCGCTGTGCGCGACCGCAAGGGCCGCTTCGAGGAGGCCGACGGCGGCACCGTTTTTTTGGACGAGATCGGCGAACTCAATCCGTTCATTCAGGTCAAGCTCCTGCGCGTGCTGCAGGAGCGCGAAATTGAGCGCATCGGGGAATCCTCCCGCCGCAAGGTGGATATCCGGATCCTGGCCGCTACCCACCAGGACCTGTTGGCCCGTGTCCGGCATGGGCTTTTCCGCGAGGACCTCTACTATCGGCTCAAGGTGTTCCCGATTCCTCTGCCGGCGCTGCGGGAGCGCCGCGCAGACATCCCGCTGCTCGCCAGCCACTTCGTCGCCCGGCTGAATCAACGCACCCAACGGGAGATCGCCGGCCTGGCGGAGCCCGTCCTACGGACCTTCATGGACTACGCCTGGCCGGGCAACGTACGCGAGCTGGAAAATGCGGTCGAGCACGCCTTTGTCTTGTGCCGGGCGGGCCGCATCGAGCTTGAGCACCTGCCGCTGGAACTGCGGCGTCCGGGTCCGGCCCGGTTCGATTCCGGCCGCCCTTCAAGCGTGGCGCCGGTCCCGGTCCAGCCCTTGAAGCCGGAGAACCTGAGAAGCCTTCTCCGCGCCTGCGGCTGGAACAAGGCCGAAGCCGCGCGGCGACTGGGAATCAGCCGCACGGCGGTCTGGAAGTATATGCGGAAATGGGGAATTCCGCTGAAGCCGGCAAGCATGGAATAAGTCTTGCAGAAACTCCGCGGCAGATCGAAATGACCCCAATTAATAATGGGTACGGGCTGCGCCCGGGATGGCCTCCGGGTCCTTGCCGACGAAGGCATATCTCCGAACCGGGTTCAGCTCAGGTTCGAATTTTCAGGAGGTTTTCGTGAGCGCATCGATTTCGCGTCGCATGTTTTTAAAGAGCGGCCTCGGCGCAGCAGCCGCAGCTGCGGCGTCGGCGGTGCCCGGAGCCCATGCGCTGGCGGCAGCCGACGACCGCGGCTACCTGGCAACGCTTATCGACATCCGTAAATGCATCGGCTGCGAGGCTTGTGTGGAGGCCTGCCGTGAAGCCAACGCTGCCAAATTCCCCGAACCCGCCAAGCCGTTTCCTAAAATGTACCCGCCCCGGGTGAAAGTCTCCGACTGGTCCGAAAAGCGGGATGTCTCCGACCGCCTCACGCCATACAACTGGTTGTTCATCCAGCACACCACCGTGAAATTAAACGGCGAGGACACCGAGCTCACCCTCCCCCGGCGCTGCATGCACTGCGTGAACCCGCCCTGCGTCAAGCTCTGCCCGTGGGGCTCGGCCAAACAGCTGGAAAACGGGATTTCGCGGATCGATGCGGACATCTGCCTCGGCGGCTCCAAGTGCAAGAACGTCTGCCCCTGGGACATCCCCCAGCGTCAGACCGGCGTAGGGCTGTATCTGAAACTTCTGCCCTCGCTGGCCGGAAACGGCGTCATGTATAAGTGCGACCGCTGCTACGACCGCATCGCCCGCGGCGAACAGCCGGCCTGCATCGACGCCTGCCCGGAAGGCGTACAAACCATCGGCCCCCGCAAGGACATCATCGCCCAGGCGCACGCCATCGCCAAAGAGATCGGCGGATATATCTACGGCGAAACCGAGAACGGCGGGACCAGCACGCTTTACGTCTCGCCCGTGCCGTTTGAGGAACTCAACCGGGCCATCCCCAAAGGCGACGGCGTCCCCCACCTCGACCCGGTTCACGATGCCATGGCGGATGCCAACAACCTGGCGACGGCGATGGTCATCGCACCGGTGGCCGGTATCGCCGCAGCGGCCGCTCAGTTTCTGAAAACCAGACGTCGGGCAAAATAGCACGGCCGCAGGAAGGAATTTTAGAATGTTTGAAGAAAAACCGCGCGGAGTGGCCCTTTGGCAGCCCGTCAAGACCCTTTACCCATTGACCTTGTTTTTCATGGCGCTGACCGGATTCGGGCAGATGCCGATCTACAACCGCTACTATATGAGCGACATTCCGGGATTGGGTTGGCTGGCGGATTTTTACATCACCCGCAACATCCACTACATCGGAGCGGTGGTATTGCTGGGCCTGGCGTCTTATGTCGCTCTCGACTTCATCCTCTCAAGGCGGCGACAGGCCAGACTCAGCGCCAGCGGGTGGGTGCGTGCCGCGCTTCTGACCGCCATCGTCTTTTCCGGCGGGTTGATCGTCATTAAAAACTTCCCCTATGTGCATCTTTCGGATGGCTGCATCATCGCACTGGATCTGTTTCATCTTGCCGCAGTGATGGCCTTCCTGACGGCCAACCTGGTATGTCTGATTGCCAAAAAGGAATGGAAAATTTTTTCACAGAAATAGACCGTATTCCATCCCGATTCGATCCAGCATTCCTCCTGCCAAATCTTATCTAATTGATTTAAAACCATATATTCATGCAGACAGCCTTGGCTTCCTTTTTGCTAAAAGAGAGGTCGACCCGAGCCGCCTGACTTTGAATGTAATAAAATAACCCGGACGGACTTTCAGCTTCAAAATGAGGATGGTTTTAGAGATGGGATCGATGTGGGCCGATTTACCCGTTGGACAGAATCTCGCTGCAGTGGCTCGCCCCAGGCTGTCCGCCGGCGGCAAACCGATCGGGGCTGTGAGAAATGCTGCCGCACTGCCCTGCAAGCCTGATGAGGGCCCCCTTGATGCCGGGCGCTTTCGATTTGGCAGATCAGCGCAAAGCATGCTACCGGGGTATGACCGTTATCTCGGATCGGATGGGGGAGTCTACCTCAGGCCGCGTGCCATGCGGGTTGATACGTACTGCTAGAGTTTAAAACCGAGGCGATTATTCGTCGATTGCCTGAGCCCTCGGGTCATCGGGAGTATTGGAGGGTTCAGCTGGCTTGCGCCTTTTCTGCCCGGTTCGTCTCTCGGGAATATGGGCCGAATAAGAAAATTGACGCCGCTCGATTCCGATTCGCCGCTCAGCATTTTCTTCCTCATCTTGTTCCGATTTCATCGCTTCCAGTTTCCGGATAGAGCTCATGGCCACTTTTGAAACCTTTCCGCTCTTTAGTTAGCAACACATTGATCTTTCTATAAATGGGCAAGCATTATCCGCGCCATTGCCCCCAGATGATTGCCTTTTTTCACCGCCATCCGATATCTAAAAAAATTAGACAGATGCGCGATCAAAAGGCTCCCGACCTTCCCGTATTTGAACACTGTATTTCCGGAAATTGCAAGATCTATCGAAAAATCTGCTCAGAAAACGGTAAGCGATTAACCAGGGCAGGCTCATGTAACCCGCCGCAGAAAGACCGTGCCTCCGCGTTGGGATCGTGCCGAACTGAATCATCGATGTCGGAGTCAAGTGCAAAAAAGCGGCAGGAATAGCTTCTGGCCGCAGCTTGGCAAGCTACTATAATCTGCGGGATTTGGAAAAGGGAAGCGCCTTGGAATCCGCCCGGCTGATTGGCTGAGACGGAAACGTGGAAATGGGTTGGAGCGCTACGCCGCAGGCGGATTTGCGGCGGCCGCCGAGCAGGAGGAACATCCCACCCCCGCCCTGCTCCGCGGCCGCCTATCCCCCCCTCCAACCTGCTCGAATTTTAATTTAAAACCCTCGCGCCTTGATCGCCGAGCGGTTGCGGTCGTAGAGCCAGCCGTCCAGATAACGCGCGGAATCCTCCAAAAGCGCCTCGTTCACATCATTGGATTTTTTTTCGTCGAGGCGTTTATGGATTTCTGACCAGCGTCTCACCCAGTAGGACGCCTTCCGGGTCCGCTCTGAGATCCGCCGGCATGCCTCTATGTCAAGCTCTCTGCAGTTTGGAAATCGGATGAGTTCTCCCATGGACGCAATATCGACTGAGGCGAATGAAAACTTTAGGAATGAACCCGCTTCGGCTTTTCGGAATAAATCGTTTGGACTGGCGGCGGGTAGCCGGGGCTGCGATGCGCGTGCCTGCGGTGCGCCAGCAGGCTGGCGGCAATCCGAAAGAGCACCACGACCGCCCACACCGAGCTGATCAAAAAGAAAATTTTTCCAATAAGGATTTCCATTTCATCCCCTTTGATCTGTTTCATCGCCCGGAACCTGGAATAACTTGAATCCGGAATCGGCATTGCGGGAAAACGCTCGCGGTGTTAAAGTTTCAGGGAAAAATGCCGATTCCGATCCGAGGGGACGCCGATGGAAGCAGGGGAGAGGGGTATGAAACGATGCGCGTTTTTTCTGGCGATCGCCGGGCTGGTTGTGCTCTTTGCCGGCACCGCCCTTGCCAGCGGCGCCATTTCGATTCAGTGGGGCGACAATTCCAAGCCGCAAAGCAACGCCGGTCTCTATTCCCAGAAGAAAGGCGGCCCGCCACCGCATGCACCGGCGCACGGTTACCGCGCCAAGCATCAGTACCGATATTACCCCAACTGCGACGTGTATCACGATGCCAGCAGAGGAGTTTATTTTTACTTGAAGGGCGACGGCTGGGCAGTCGGTGCGTCTCTCCCGCTTGACCTGCAGCCCAATTTGGGAGCATCCGTGAACCTGGACCTGGACACGGACAAACCCTATGAGCACCATGCCGAACATCTAAAACAATACCCCAAGGAAAAATACAAACCGGGGAAGGCTGCCAAGAAATAATGGAGCAACGAAACGAACTAGGGAGGCAAACGTTTTTCCGTTTGTAAAAAAGCACCGGTAATCTGGAAATACCTCACCCTCGGCCGGTTCCGCGAGCGCCTGTCCCCCCTCCGAGCTACAAATCCGACCCTAAAAACCCCGCGCCTTGATCGCGGCGCGGTTGCGGTCGTGAAGCCAACCATCCAGATACAGCAAGGCGCCCTCCACAAGCACCTCGTCCGTTTCTCTTGGGTCTGCTTCGCAGAGCCTGTTATGCATGTCGGACCAACGCCTAACCCAATAGGAGGCTTTCTCCGTCAGCTGCGAGATCCGCCGGCAAGCCTCCGGTGAAATCGGCCTGCAGTTTGGAAATTGGACCAGTTCCCCCATGGGGTTATTATCGGCTGAGGAACCGCGGTCTTGAAGTAATTTTATTGGGTCAGAGGGTCGTAGTCATCGTCGTACTCGATCTTCGGGACATCGAGGCCGTCGCATCTGGCGCAAATCTGACGCCACCTGCTGCGCGAGCGATACGAAGCCGTTCGGCTTGATCTTCGAATTGGGATCTTCCAAGTAACTTACCTGTAAGTGCTTGGATTTAAATAGTTGCTGGTTGAGGTTGTTTTTCAGCAATTTCAACCAGTGCATAGCCCAGATCCTGAGCCTTACGTTTCAAGTTTTGTACGACC
>Ga0105105_10000132_pt1 | contig 35261 bp, 34 predicted proteins | sample PPLLaktember2015_4_FD_79108 | JGI IMG/M metagenome (GOLD analysis project Ga0105105, IMG submission 79108) | Freshwater sediment microbial communities from Prairie Pothole Lake near Jamestown, North Dakota, USA - PPLs Lake P8 Core (1) Depth... | ecosystem: Environmental > Aquatic > Freshwater >...
ATCCTGTTTTACAACATTGTCATCTTGATTTTCAAACGCTCTTGATTGAACTCCATTATACAGAATAGCTGCTGCAATCATCATACCTGATAAAAGGATTGAGGAGACTACTAATAGAATTGATTTATTTTCCATATTATATTATGCTAGTTATATAGATACACTATATCATACATTTTTATCTATATCAAAATACTTTACAAACCTATAATTACATAACAATATTACTATGATTTATGATACTATTATAATTGGAGGTGGACCAACAGGTACTTCAGCATCTATTTATGCAGCTAGAAAGCAACTCAAAGCAATTTTGATCACCGATAGTTTTGGTGGGCAATCGGTGGTCTCTAATGATATAGACAATTGGATTGGAGATATTAGAATTTCTGGTTTTGATTTAGCTCAAAAATTTGAAGCCCATATCAAAGCTCAACCTGGACTCGAGACTTTAGTAGATAGAGTTGCTAAAATTGACCAAGTCTCAGAGACACCTTATCCTATATATGAAGTAACTACCGAGGGTGGTAAAACTTTTCAAACTAAAACCTTAATTCTTGGAATGGGAGCTCATAGAAGAAAATTAGATATACCTGGGGAAGCTGAGTTTAGTGCAAAAGGAGTAGCCTATTGTGCCACTTGTGACGCTCCGTTTTTTGAAGGACAAAAAGTAGCTGTTGTTGGAGGAGGAAATGCGGGTCTTGAAAGCGCTCTAGATTTACTTGCCTATGCAAGTGAGGTCTATTTATTAAATCGTAGTGATGAACTCAAAGGAGACCCTCAGACAGCTGAGAAAATCCAAAAACATCCTAATTTCAAAGGAATACTCTATAATACGGTAGTCACAGATATATTTGGGGGAAAATTAATGACAGGAATACATTATCAAAATCTCAAGACACAAGAGATTAATGAACTTGCCATTACAGGATTATTTATTGAAATTGGTTCTCTTCCTAATTCTGATATGGTAAAACATCTAGTTGATACCAATCAAATTGGAGAGATTATTATTGATCACAAATACTCCACCACCTCCCGAGCAGGAATATTCGCTGCTGGAGATATCACCGATGAGGCCTATAAACAAAATAATATCTCAGCGGGAGACGCCGTCAAAGCTGCTTTATCCGCCTACAATTACATTCATAAATTGGAGGGGTAGTTTAATATTACATATGCCACTGAAAGAAGTGCTCAATAAAGCGAAGGTTATAAGTAAAGAAAAAAAGCTTGAAATAGAGAAAAATTTAGAGTATGCTAAAAATATTATAGATGGAACCAATAATGTATATAAGGTACAAGAAGACATCTTTACTAAATATGGCTATATTTTAGGTAAAAAAGAAACAAGCCTTATACTGATAAAATCTATTCTTAGATCCATTTCAATAGAACAAGTTGATGAATTAATGTGGAATCACTATCAAGATATAGATTGGAAAATATTACCAAAATATAATGACTGGGATTCTATTCTAAGATTAAAAGATCGTAAAAAAATTATATCTGAATGTATAGATATTCTTAGAATTAGTAAAGGAAATATTTATAGACCTATAATCTATACCTTAATTTCTCACATAGAAGGTTTATGTAGAGATATTATACTCGAATTTTTTGAAGAAACATCAAAGAGTTACACATATCCAGAATTAAAAAATAATATTACAGAAATTTTGAAAGAAATCTCTTCCCAAAAACAATTATCTTATGATAGTAAATCTGATCCCATTATAATAGATCATATACTTTCTAAGTTAATTACTGAATATTTGTTTATGAATGCTGATCATAAAGAATCAACAGAGGATATTCGAACTAAAAACCCATTTTTACTCTCAAGACATAAAATAATACATGGAAATATTTTTACAAACGAAGCTCTATCAAAAAGTAATCTTATTCGTTTATTATTAATATTTGTATATCTTGGAGATATTTATTACTGGCTTAAAATTAAGAAACCATAAACTCCTGAAACACCTTCGTTTTTTCCAACAACCTTAACTCCTCCTTACACCACTCCGAAAAAGTAATCTCATCTGCAAAGGCTCTGGCTACAAACTCATCCCAATCAAGCCATTCATAATTCTCTACTTCTTCTGGATGTGGGGTTACAATATCAGAGCTAATCCCAAAAAATATTGGGCAAATTTCATTTTCTACTACTCCATCTCGCTCAAAACGGTAGCGATAAGGACTAGCCTCCACTAAAGCCTCAAAATACTCAATCCCTAATTCATATTTAGCTCTTCTCCTGACAGCATCTATAGTCTCCTCCTCTAGCTCAGGATGTCCGCAACAACTATTAGACCATACTAATGGCCAAGTTTTTTTACCTCTCCACCTTTGCTGAATTAGAAATTTTTTATCCTCAGGACGAAATAAAAATAAAGAAAAAGCTCGATGAAGTGGTGTTTCAAGAGTATGCACCTCAGATTTAGGAGCGACTCCAATTACTTCATTTAGCTCTGTTACTAAAACAACATGTTCAAAATTTGGTTTTTGTAGCATTTTTAACGTTTATTTTTTTAATTCAGCATCGATTAGAGCTTTGAATTCATCTACTGTTTGAGGGTTTTTGATAACAACTCCATTTAAGATAAAGGTCGGAGTTGAATTAATCCCTAGAGCTACTCCGGATTGATAATCTTTCTCTACTCGCTCTTTAGCATCATCCTCAGGTAATAGATCTTCATCAAATTCAGCCACATCAAGACCAATAGCTTTAGCATAAGCACCAAATAATCCTCTTGGGTCTTTCTCTTTAGACCATTCTGCTTGATTTTTGAAAAGCTCATCTTTCATTTCCCAGAATTTACCTTCCTCTCCTGCAGCTTCTGCAGCTTGAGCAGCTAAGTCAGCATTAGGATGAATGCTTCTTAGAGGGAAGTGTCTATACACTATTCTCAAGTCCTCACCACTATACGCGTCTCTCACTTGCTTTACAATATCCTCAAAAGCCCTACAAGCTGGACATTGAAAGTCTGAATACTCTACCAAGGTTACTTTAGCATCTTTATTACCTAAATAGGTATCCTCATCTGTCACCTCTACATTTACATTCCTTGAGCCAGAGTCTTGAGTTCTAAGCCCCCAAAATATAGCTCCTGCTACTACTAAAATCGTAATTATAACTATTACTTTTCCGATTAAATTATTCTCTGTTGCTTCCATATATATCTGTTAATCATTAATTTATAATTCTCTATTATTATATCATATATTTAACCTAGCTTCAAAATCAAACAAATTATTAATGACTATGCCCATGATGATGTGTTTTCTCTTTTTCAGTTCTTGGTTTATGAACATATTTATCAAAAACTTTAGCTGCAATAAAGCTAGTGATTGGTACGGCTAGAATAATAGCAATGCTTCCTGAAAGAGTTCTCACTAATTCTTGTCCTATAAATTCAGAGTTGAGAGTCACCCAAATTGGGACATTAGCACTATTGATATATAATAACAAGAATAGAGGTAAGCTAGACCCGACATAAGCCAAAGCTAGGGTATTGACTAAAGAAGCTATATGATCTCTTCCGACTGACATACCAGCTTTATATAGTTGCTTGAATTTGGTATTCAGATTTGCTCTTTTAATCTCATCAATTGTAGCTGCTTGAGCCACGGTAACATCATCCAGAACCCCAAGCATACCGACAATTACTCCTGCTAACAAAATACCTCTCAGGTCTAAATCAGCATTCACAATTGAGGCTAAATAAAAGGTATCCTCACTACCAACTCCAAACATCTGAGCTAAATAGACAAAAATAGCCGAAATTCCATACGCTAGTATTAAGGTTAGGTTCATACTTATAAAAGCAATAAAAGTACGAGTCCTAAATCCATGAGAGATAAATATAGTCAAAGTTATAATACTAAAACTAGCTATAAAGGTTATCAGCACTGGATTTTGTCCATTCAATAAAGATGGAACCAAATATCCTACCAAAACTCCCACACTAGCAATTAAGCCTAATATGGAGCCCATTCCTTGTTTACCTGTAAATATTACAGTCAAAATCAAGAAAAATATCACCATACCCAATAAACCCGGTAATCTATATCTATCTTGAATATAATACTGCTCTTTATCACCTACCATTGTCCTTACCACTACTAAAACATCTCCCTTTTTATAAATTTGGCTTTCTTGTAAATCCGTCCCTCCCCCATTTTCAACTACTATAATTGCATTTTTCTTATCTTTATTTAAAATTTTTAGAGTCAAATTTTGAGTTATAAGTTTACGACCTAATAATTCACCTTCTTTGGTATCTACAGCTTGTACCTCCGCTCTATAAAATCCATCTGGCTCAGTATATTGATCATTTTGCAAATTATCATTCTCTAGTGAATTATATTCTACAATTTTTGTAGTCTCTAACTCATCAACCAATTCACTTTCCTGATCCTGAGCAAAAGTGTATGTTGGTAAAAAACTTAAAACTATAAGTCCAATAGTATAGATAAATTTTTGCATATTTTATAGTTATAGATTATTTACTTTTTGAAATAATTTCTTTAGCAAGATATGATCTTAATACTTTAGGAATTACAATACTTCCATCAGCTTGCTGATAATTCTCCATAATTGCAATAATAATTCTACCAATAGCAAAGACAGTAGCATCATTCATATGCACAAAGTGTTTTTTACCCTCAATATCTTTGTATCTTGTCTGTAGTCTTCTTGACTGAAAATCTCCCATATAGTCTGAGGTATGTGTCTCGCGGTATTGATTTTGTCCTGGAAGCCAAGTCTCTATATCATAGGCTCTAATATCTGGAGTTCCCATATCGGCGGTACATTTGAGCACAACCTGATAAGGTAGTTCTAATTGTTGCATAAAATACTCTTGAATAGCTACAATCAAATCCTGTTCTGCAAAACCAGAATCTTGATCACTAAAGACTTCAATTTCAATTTTATCAAATTGATGTAGTCTCAAGATTCCCTTCATATCCTTACCATAGGTTCCAGCTTCCCTTCTAAATGCAGTAGAATAGCCTACATATCTTAGAGGTAATTGTTTGTAATCTAAAATTTCATCTATATGAAGTGGCCCTAAGGTATGCTCAGCGCTTCCGACCAACATTAAGCCATCCTCAGTAGTTTGATATCTATCATCAATTGGATCTAGCCTACCCATTCTCTTCATCACTTCTGCTTTCATTAAAACTGGGGGAATAATTGGATTATAGGCTTTCTTAGATAAATTCCCCAGCCCTAATTTATGAATACTTTCTTGAATAATAGTACTGTTTTGCAATGTAGACAAGACCCATTGAATAAGAGCAAATTGTAACAGTACTAAATCTCCTTTTAGATATGCAAATCTAGCTCCTGAAACTTCTGCTGACTTTTCAGTATCAATTAAATCTAAATTTTTACCTAATTGCCAATGTTCCAGTGGAGTAAAATCAAAGACTGGCTTTTCCCCAACTTGCCTGAGTACAATATTCTCATCCTCAGTCAATCCAATTGGAGTATCATCTGAATAAATATTAGGAACTTTATACATTAAATCACTATAAATTTCACCAACTTTCACAAAATCTGAGTCTAGTTGAGATAATTTATCTTTAATATCTTTACCTTTTTGAATTAAAACATTTTTCTCCTCCTCCGACAAAGCAGACATTAATTTCATTTGTTCTGACACAATATTTTTATCTGCCCTTAAAGATTCTATCTCTTGCAATAAATTTTGCCTTTTCTCATATACCGACAATAAATAATCTATATCAAGCTCAATCTTTTTATTCTTGACAACTTCTATTATAAATTTTCGATGCTCTTTAATATAGCTAATATCTAACATAATTATAAGTAATTTTATATAGTATTAAGTATATCACAGCTCTGCTATACACTCAATATAAATTATATGATATAATAAAACATATAATTTAGTAATAAAAATGAAAATACGAACTAATAAAGGATTTTCCCTTCTAGAAATACTCTTAGTGATAACTTTACTGTCTATATTACTTGCTATATTAGTGACAAGAGTTAATCCTAGAAATATCATTTATATATCAGAAGATAATAAAAGAGAAGCTGATGCTTTAACAATTTATCAAGCTCTAGAACAGTATTCTATCAAAAATAATGGATATCCTGAATCTATAAAAAATATGTCGATCAATACATCTGCTTATATATGTAAATCGACAGCCCCAAATTGCCAAGCCCCAAAAATAAATCTATCTTCCATACTAGTACCAACATATTTTTCTAAAATTCCAGAATACTCTAAAGATACTATTAATAGTGGTTTTTATGTTGTAAAAGACACTAATGGCAAAATTGGAATTGGAGGAATAAGAAGGTTAGATGACACAACATTTGTCAAAGGATTAGAGAGTCAAAATTTTATTATCTCTCCTTAAATAAACTTAGACTCCATTTTGGGGATTATTTATAATTGTGCTGGTGAACGGACTTGAACCGTTACGGAGTTACCTCCAAAGGATTTTGAGTCCTTCGTGTCTACCATTTCACCACACCAGCAATGGATTTTGATCACTGTAAATAACTATGTTAGTATACCTGTCTATAAACCCCTTGTCAACAATTTTAAAGTATGTTATAATAGAACAGTATTAGCGATATCAAAATAAAATATTAAAGATATGCATAACTCAGACGAAAAATCTCAGCAAATTGCTGAACTAGAACAAATTGTAAAAGAAGCAGAAGCTAGGCTAAATCAAGCAAGAGCTATGTTAACTCAGGTAGCTGGAGCTAGTCAGCCATACGCAAGTGTAGCTGGACAAGCGGAGAAAATTGTATTAGGAGAATTTACCGGAGAATATATGGTAGATGAAAGTAAAAAACAATATCCTGTACCTGCCAACTATGCTAGTAAATCTAAATTGATCGAGGGAGATCAGCTTAAACTTACAATTACTGCAGATGGTGCCTTTATATATAAGCAAATAGGTCCAGCTCCTCGTAGAAGAGCTATTGGAAATATAACCTACCAAGACAATAGTTATTTTGCTAAAGTTGGAGATGAGCTTTATAGATTATTAACTGCCTCTGTAACATACTTTAGATTATCTCCTGGAGACGAAGTAACAATCTTAACTCCTTTAACCAAAAAAAGTGAATGGGCTGCTATTGAAAATGTAGTTAGCTCTCAAACACTTGGAATAGTTAATCCTAATGCCCCATCACAATTAGTTAACACAGAAGTAGCTGATTATAAAACCCCTACCCCTAATAGTACTGAAGCTGCATCAATAGATGAGTCAGGATCTGAAGATAGCTCAGATGATGAGGAATTAAAAATACAGCCTTGGTAGGTGTCCGAGAAATTATAGTATTTGGGATAATTGGAGTTTTAAATACCTCGATTGATATCGGGGTATTTATGTCTTTAAAATATATATTTCAGATTAACAACCAATCTAACTGGATAGTTATAATAAATTTAATTGCTATTGTATTGGCAATTATCTTTAGTTACTTTGCCAATAAATACTTTACTTTTCAACATAAGTCTAAGACTGATGCTAAAGAGATAACTAGTTTTTTAATTGTAAATTTATTTGGATTTTTAATTAATACTAATATTTTGAGACTTGCTATTTCTCTATTACCTAGTGAAATCAGTTTCTCCTTGATTCCTTTCTTGATAGATCCTGCACTTATTGGTAAAATATTAGGGACAGCAGGATCGATGATAGTAAGCTTTATTGGATATAAATTCTTTGTTTTTAATAAATAGAATAATACTTTTATGCCTGCTTTATATCGTACTTATAGACCTCAAAACTTTCAACAGGTTATAGGGCAAGAGATAATAAAAACAACTCTACAAAATGCGATTATTAATAATCGAACCGTGCACTCATATCTATTCAGTGGACCTCGTGGAACTGGTAAAACAACAATGGCTAGAATTTTTTCTAAAGCCTTAAATTGTATTAATCGTCAACCTAATTTAGCAGAACCTTGTAATACTTGTATTAATTGTAAATCTATTAACGATAATGCTTTTATTGATTTAATTGAAATTGATGCTGCATCTAATCGTGGAATTGATGAAATTCGCAACTTAAAAGAAGCTATCAGATTTGCTCCGTCTCAAAAAAATGGTTATAAAATATATATTATTGATGAAGCACATATGTTGACTAAGGATGCCTCCAACGCTCTTCTGAAAACATTAGAGGAACCTCCCTCTAACACTATTTTTATTTTAGCTACAACTGATGCCCACAAAATGATACCTACAATTCTATCCAGAGTACAAAAATTTGATTTCAAACCATTAGCTCATTCTGAGTTAAAACAAAAAATTTTATTCATTGCCAAAGAAGAGAAAGTAAAAATTGACGAGCAAGTAGTGAATCAAATTATCCTGCAAGCAATGGGAGGTGCAAGAGATGCTGAGAGCATTCTAGGTAAACTAATTTCAGCCGGGACAGAAGATATTACAATAGACTTTGCCTCTGCTATTCTAGGTAAAAACTCTTATTTTGAAGCTTATACTTTATTGGAATTTTTATCACAAAACCAGATATATTTAGCAATTCGACATATACATAAGCTATATGCTAGTGGCTATGGAATTGATCAATTAATTGTAAACTTACTCACTATTAGCCATAATATATTTCTATTACAAATTGAAAACAGTTTGATCCAAAAAGAATCCTTATTGGATGATGAATATTCCAAATTAGAAAGCCTGGCGCTTACAATATCTAAGGTGAAAATAAGAAATTTTATTCAGTCTCTTGAGATAATAAAATCACAGACACACACAGCCTATCTACCATATTTACCCTTGGAGTTAGTCATAGCTCAAATTTGGGAGATAGATAATATGAATAACAATGAAAAGAATATTATCTCCGACAATATAGATAATACAATAATTACAAAGTCTGATATAAAATTAGCCCCTAAGACTAAGCCTGTAGAGAATACTCCTCCCCTGAATACACCCCCAGCTCCTACAATAACCCAACCTAAAGATAGCCCCGTAGTCAAAGAAACGTCTGGCTCTGCAGATGTTTATAGTGTGTACAAAATATATCCTGCTATTAATAAGGCATTAACTAAAACCAATAAAAGTTTAGCGATCATCTTTGCGCAAACTCAACCTGTTGATATTATAGATAACACTATTGTAATAGCCGTAGAATCTGATTTTTATAGATCTAGATTGGATAAAAATACCAAGCTTATCTTGGAATATATAACAGAACATTACCCTTCTATACTAGGTATAAATTTTGTCACTAAAAAAGTTAGCTCCATTAATACAATGAATATAGAACCTAATAATGACTTTAACGCCGAGGACGACGAAAAGCCTAAAGATATTAACGATACTATAGCTGATATTTTCAAAGATAGCTTATAATAAACTTTCTCGCTCTTTTAATAAAATTTCTAATTGGATATTGGTATTCTGAATATGAATAAAGGCCTCATAAGGTGAAGTAAGTGGAATAATTTGCTTTTTATTATACTTATTATAGTTAAGATAATAGAAAAAATCTCTATTCATACTATAGAATAAATTTCGCATCAAAGGATCATCATCCACCGTATCTACTTCCGCATGCTCTTTGCCTAACATATAGGTAGCATACTCCCATAGTCGGAATATCGCTTTTTCAAGATTAGAATATCTTGACCAATTTCGCTCCTCTTGAATTCTAAGTGTAGCTGATTTATTAGATTTACTATGTGTAATCTGAGCTTTAGTAGCAGTCAGTGCAATTTCCAAAGTAGTAGATTTAGCCATAAGATCAATATCTTTATGATTTTTGACCTCCATCAAATCAAAATAATGACTATAAGCATACCAATGCACCCCAATATCCTGATGCTCCACCTCCCGAATCCATGTCACTCGTCCACCTCGGAATCGACGAAAAGATTTTAGTGTCATATTCATAGTTCCACCTTTTCTCTCATTCACAATAGTAATGAAATTCTTAATTCCAAGTCCAGTTAAGAGTTTTTCTAATGGTAATTGCCTATATATAATCGGCAAATATACTGAAGTCGGAATAAATTCAAGGTGAGTTTTCAATCTATCTACTGTACCTGCAATTTCATCCTTCCACCAGTCAAAATAATACATACTAAGATGGCTACTGCCCCAATAAGCATCTGGGATTATATATAGCAAGTCTTTTTGTAGCATTTTTTGAATAATTTCTATAAATTCTGGATACTTTTTGGCTGCCACATCCAAGAAATGCCCTGTAATAATCACCGATACTTTAATATTTTGCTTATATAAAAACTGAAATAATGGAATATAAATTTGGGTAAATTCCCTGTCCCAGACAGTGTCACTTGTCTTTTTGTCTACAAAGGGTAATTTCGGGTTTTTGAGAATATCTACTAGAGATTTAGAAGTATAACTAAAAATCAGAGACAGAGATATTAGCACTGGATATTCTTGGGGAATAGAAATAAAATTTAGGTTTTTCTTACTCATATTTTATCAATTAAGCCCAATAACTTAGCGACCTCTTTTGGCCAATTATGCTGAGATAGATCCTCTTGTTGCCTTTTTAGTAAATCTACTCTAGCCTCTTTATTCTGAATAAAGTGAAGAATACTATTGGCAAAAGCCTCAATATCATAATAGGCAAAAGTCGGAGTAGATGGCACCACCGCAATAAAACCACTAGTCTCGGAGGCTATAGTAGGTACTCCAGAACGAATCGCCTCTAATGCGGTTAAGCCAAATGGCTCATTTGGAGAAGGCATCACGAATAACTGACTAGTTTTATATAATTGCTTTTTCGCCTCTCCATTCACCCAACCTGTAAATAAAATATTTCTCTCTAACTTTCTTTTCGCCACATGCTCCACAATTTCAGGCAATAAATTACCCTCTGGAGAACCATCTCCTGCGATAATAAAAGTTACCTGTGGGTCAATTTGCAAAACCCTAACCGCCGTTTCCAGTAAGAAAAACAAGCCCTTTTGTCCAACTACCCTACCCACAAAAAGCACATTCTTACCCTTATCTAAATGCTCAAAACCAATTTTTTCCGGCTCAAAACTAATATCATTATAAATGGGTTGGATTTTCTCAGCCGGGATATTATAATCCTCCACCAGGACTTGTTTGGAAATATCTGAGACCACGGCAAGTTTTTCAGCTTGATAAAAACCTTTTTTCTCCAGCTCATATAGAGCTTTAGCGGTGTGATCATTATTCTGTATATACCCACCCGATCTATCTACCTCACTGGAATTAATATGATAATAAAAAGGTGTCTCAATCTTATGATGCAAAAGCAAAAAATGAGCAGGGATAGCCAGCCAATCCATACCATAAATCACATCAAATTTCTGCTTGTTTTTGGTAAGCCAATCATACACAGCATAGGCATAAGCTCTGGTCAACACGGGAGCATTATTGGGGTATAAAGTTTCTTTTTTATTCTCACCCTTGCTATACAATAAAGGCCATTTGATATTGTTTTGCTTCTTTTTACCTTTTGGGACAAATTCAGTTAAAGTAAAGTCTTCTAAACCAGGAATTAGCTTGTCTTGTTTAGCATACTTTTTGATTTCTTTTTCAAGTGAAATAATATCTGGGATATTATCAGCATTATGAGGCACCAAAACTGTAACTTCAGCTGCTTGACTCCTAAGTTCATCCACTAAGCTTCTTACCAAAACTCCCAATCCACCTTCCATCAAGGGTAGTATTTCCCAAGACAAAATTAGAATTTTTGTGGAAGCTTTAGCCATATTTATAATAATATTATATTTGTTATATTATACCATAAATTTAAGGGAAAAGCGAATTTTGGGAGGGGATTATAATCCTAGACCACCCTTTTATATAGAGAATACCCCTCTTTAGAATCAATATCTGGAGCTAGGGCTCTTATACTATTCGGAGGCATAGTAATCTCCAATAAACCAGCATAACCTCCTAGGGGTTCTAATGCCTCACCAGCTATTGGCTGCAATAAATCTTTGAGTACAGCCACCTCAGTAATAGAACCATTGCGCCACTGTATATGCTCGGTTATGGTCTCATTACTTGGATTCACAATTACCAAAACCGTATCCGCCACTTGATTGGTATATCTCTCAAAAGCCAATAATCGATGAGCTGGAGCTATTCTAAAATTCCCCACTCGCAAAGCTCGATGCTTTTTTCTCAAATTGACTAATTCTTTAACCCAAATTAAATCTGCATTATTATCATTAACTTGACTCCAGTCCATAGCAGCTCTTTGCTCCGGATCCCAACCACCAGTCATCCCGACTTCACTGCCATAATACAGATTAGGAGACCCCGGAAGAGTAAATTGTAAAACTTGAGCTAATTTTCTTTTGATAGGATTTTCGACTCTAGTAGCTAATCTTTGTAAGTCATGATTATCCAGGAAGGTCCAACTTTTTAAGAGTGGTTCTATACCAATATCCAAAATTGTATGGCTAAGCATAGAAGCCACAGTCTCCACTTTAATCTGCTCTTCTACAAGCAAAATAATCAGACTCCTAAAATGATAATTCACCACTCCATCCATAGCTGGCATCCAACCCGCTGGATAATTTATAATCTCCCCCACCACCAGAGAATTTGGCTTCTCTTGATGAGTAGCTTGAGTTAATTCAGACAGAAAATAATGACCCAAATCATAAGCCGTGTCTAGTCTCCAACCATCCACACCATCTTGCAAATAAGTTTTGACCACTGAATTTTTAGCCTGCCATAAATATTCCTGCACTGCGGGGTTTTCCAAATTTAATTCTGGCAAATTGATCTGCCCTCGCCAGGTACAAGCTCCTCCGGGTAAACTTGTATCAAAAAAGAACCAATCCCTCCAAGGACTATTAGGATTATGCATTGCATCTTGGAATTGAGTAGAATTACGCCCTATATGATTAAAAACCCCATCCAAAACTAATTTCATACCACGGCTATGCAAATTATCAGCTAAAGCCCTCAAATCCTCTGCCGTCCCTAATTCTGGGGAAATTTGCTTAAAGTCTAGACAATCATATTTATGATTCGTAAAACCTAGCTGAATCGGGCTTAAATACAAAACCTCAATTCCCAAACTCTGTATATAATCTAATTTACTAATTAAACTTTGCAAATCCCCGCCCCAAAAATCTAATTCCTGGGCATAAACATTCAGCTCTGAGTTATACTCTCCAGCCTGAGGCTTATCTGACCAATCTCTTAAATTTCGTGGAGCTGAATACAAATCTTTTTTAGCCTCCAAATCCAAACTAGGAGCAAATCTATCGACAATAACTTGATATACAATAGCCCCATTGCGCCAATCTAATTCTCTCTTGGTATAAATGTCTATCTCTATCTGAGTGCCTATGTCGTTTGTATCTTGCTGTGGCATTCTGGTAATTTATATATCTTACCCCGCAATCTCAATTGAGACAGTGATAAAATTTTGAGAAGTATTATATTTATTATATTATAACATAATAATCACGCAATTGATAATACAAATTTGGAGTGGAGGATTTTGTAATTCTGTCCTTTGAGCTTTTGCCTTTTATAGTGAAGAGCTTATCTCTCCTCAAATTCTCTACGAGAAATATTAAAGAACTTCTCAAAAAATCGAGTCAGTTTTTGTAAAATACTTTCACGCTTTTTGGTATAGGCTCCATCAGGAGAGAATCGTGAGGGTTTAGTTTCCATAATCTGAGCAACTCCTGTCCCAGTACCCGCAATAGCACCATCTCGAAAAGCATTTTGTACAAAAGCATAAGTTGCTTCTCGATTCAATTCTTCACTCTCAATAATAGCCTCAAGCTCTTCAACCTTTTTCTCCTCCACAAATCTATGCCAATCATCATCCACATTCGATTGAATATCTAGCGAAGTAATAAATTGATTAATCAAATCTTTCTTGTTACGAAGTTCGATACTCGAATCAATCGCCTTATTAATATCCACCAAAATCTCTTTATCTTGAGTATTATCCTCATGATATTTTTTAATCAAAGTCAAAATATAATCAATATTAATCTCAATTTGCTTGATAAGCTCCATCTCAAACACAAGATCCTCATTAATATTTTCTTTATCCTCATCTATTGTTTTACGGAACTCATGATATAAATCAATATATTTACTATGATAATCTTGAATATCACGATCAGATAACATCTCATTCCCCGCAAACTCATCAAAAGTAGTCAAGATATTCCTCAACCGCAAAATTGAACCATATAATTTGATAAACTCTTTTTTACCCGACTCACTAATAATCTCTTCATTCACGGGAAACTCTTGCAACAATTCATCAATAGAGCTTTTATACCCTTTTATCTCCTTATCCCCATCCCGATAACCATGATAATAATCTCCATAAGCCTTCAGTAACACAATACCACTCGCCTCTTTATCACCAAATAATGCAATTGATTCATTCGTCACCCTCTCAAGATTTCGGAAACACACAATATTCCCAAAAGTCTTCACACTATTCAAGATACGATTTGTTCGCGAATAAGCCTGAAGCAATCCATGTAAACGCAAATTTTTATCCACCCAGAGAGTATTCAACGTTGTCGCATCAAATCCAGTCAAAAACATATTCACCACAATCAAGATATCAATTTCGCGATTCTTTACCCTTTCACTCACATCCTTATAATAACTTTGGAATTTATCCGAAGAAGTATCCCAAGAAGTCCCAAACATTCCATTATAATCCTTGATAGCATTCTCAAGGAAATCTCGAGAGCTCATATCAAGTCCACTCGTATCCTCAGAATTTTCATCAATCAATCCATCAGCATCCTCATCATTTGCCCCAAAGCTAAAAATAGTCGCAATTTTTAACTGCTTATCACTTGGCAAATCAGCTAACTGTTTTTTGAACTCAAGATAATATTGTTTTGCCATCGGGATAGAAGCCACCGCAAAAATAGAATTAAACCCAGCCAATCGACGGTCTTTAAGACGATAAAAACTATTTCGCTTTGTCTTTTGATCAAAATGCTCCCGAATATACCCCACAATATTCTCAAGCCTCTCAGGAGATGCCAATACCTTCTCACGATCAATATCATTCACCTTTTTATCTTCAATATTCTCCGCCTCCCTCACCGTCGAAACATAATCCACCTTAAAGGGGAGTACATTCTTATCCGCAATCGCATTTACAATCGTATAGGTATGTAATTTATCCCCAAAAGCCTGCTCAGTCGTCTTGAGATCAGGACGCCCACCACCAGAAGCATTAATTGCAAAAATTGGCGTACCCGTAAATCCAAAAATATGATAATTCTTAAATGTCTTCGTAATAGCAGAATGCATATTCCCAAATTGAGACCGATGACATTCATCAAAAATCAGCACAATATGCCCATCAAAAATAATATGTCCATCATTACGCCCAATAAACCGATCCAGCTTCTGAATAGTCGTAATAATAATGCGAGATTCAGGATTTTCTAATTGCTGTTTGAGAATAGCCGTACTCGTATTACTATCCGCCGCCCCCTTTTGGAACTTATCATATTCCTTCATCGTCTGATAATCCAAATCCTTACGATCAACCACAAAAATAACCTTATCAATATAATCAAGTTTGCTCACCAATTGAGACGTCTTAAAACTCGTCAAAGTCTTCCCCGAACCCGTCGTATGCCAAATATATCCACCAGCCTCAACAGTACCCAGCTTTTTATAATTCGTACTCACTTCAATACGATTCATAATACGCTCAGTCGCCACAATTTGATATGGTCTCATCACCAATAATTGCTTATCCGAAGTAAAGACACAATACTTCGTCAAAATATTCAGAATTGCATGCTTAGCAAAAAATGTCTTCGTAAAATCCATCAAATCCGTAATAGGTCTATTGGTAGCATCAGCCCACCAACTCGTAAATTCATAACTATTACTACTACGCTTCCCCTTTTTAGCAGAATTTTGATTCGCCTCCTTGATATGTTGATTACGCGTAGTATTACTATAATATTTAGTATGAGTACCATTCGAGATTACAAATAATTGCACATACTCGAATAGTCCAGAATCAGCCCAAAAGCTTTCCCGCTGATAGCGATTAATCTGATTAAAAGCCTCTTGAATAGCAACGCCTCGACGCTTCAATTCAATATGTACCATAGGTAAACCATTTACCAAAATAGTTACATCATAGCGATTAGCCCTTTGCCCCTCCTCAGGAGTATATTGATTCAAAACCTGCAGACTATTATTATGAATAGATTTTTTATCTATCAAATCAATATTTTTAATAGAACCATCATCACGATACAATAATTTTCTACTATCCTCCTGAATAGTAGTTGTCTTCTCCTCAATACTTTGATTGGGATTAGCAATTGCAGTCTTAAAAAACTTCTCCCATTCCGTATCACTAAATTGTATATTATTTAATTTCTCCAATTGATGACGCAAATTCAAAACCAAATCAGTCTCAGAAGTAATACTCAAATATTCATAAGCCTGACTTTCTAATTGCTTGATAAAAGCTCGCTCCAATTCCGCCTCACTCTGATAGCTCTCCTCTCTTACAGATGAAAGTATATATTCACCCACAACCGTACTTTGATTCTGTTGAGCGACAAGATTATATTGAGATGTTTTATCTGACATAAGGATACAATTATCAATTAATAATGAAGGATCAAGAATTATGTATTTTCTGCTTCATTGAAATCTTTATCTTACCCATAATTTTACACAATTTTTTTACTTATGTATATACTATCATATTTTATTTATTAAAATTATTCGGATGAAGAGAATCTAGTTCCCAATTTATAGGGTTATTGATTATATATTCCTGTATACGAAATAAATCTTTATCATTTCTAATAATATGATCATAAAAAGATTTTTGCCAAAAAGTTCCATGTTTATTCAAAGTAGACTTCGTAGAGTCGGCGCCCTTAAACTTCGTAGAGTCGGCGCCCTCGCCGACACTTTCCCTCACACACCCACCGACACTCTCCTTAAACTCTCTCAAAGAAACCCTTTTAAACGAACTGACCACATCCCCCAAACTGACCTTTTTTCCCGTTACCAAAGAACAAGAATTCTCATCAAGTCCAATGATACCATGAAAATGATTCGGCATAATCACATATTCATCAAGAATAACATCCGAATAACATTGAGTTGTATTCAACCACACTTTTTCAATAATTTTTCCCAAGAGGTTAAGTTTGTATTTTGGACTTGATTGTATCGGCGAGGGTACCAATATAAACTCTGTGGTATTCTGTGTCGGCGAGGGCGCCGACTCTACGAAAATACATTGCATATTGTAAGTGCATAAGGTGATAAAATACCAATATCCGCCTTGATATAAATTTTTGGATAAACGATTATTTTGTCGTTTCATATTTTATATTTTCCCAATTTGGGATTTTTTGTAAAATTTCCTTAATTCTGAATTTCCTGAAAGGTAAGAAGTTTATTGCGATAATATTTATATTGCTGACGACGAGCCTTAAGCTCAGCAGGTAGCCCAATAGAGATATTATTCACTAAATCATCGAATTTATCAAGTATAGAGACAATTCGCTCTTGTTCAGCAAGAGGTGGGACGGGGATTTTGATTTTTGACATTACATTACTCATAATTTTGGGGTTTCCCATTCCAGAGCTAACATACTTTTTTGAAACAGTAGCTAGGATATATGATAAAAATTTTATATTAACATTATCATCCTTCACTTTTAAAAGCCCACAAACATTAGTAATACTAAACTTTCCCTTACGATAAAAAATTGAACCAGCATGTGCACCATCTGTCGTCCAAGTTATATACTCCCCATCATAATCATATGTATCTATATTGCCAAAGATACCGTAATTTACCGTTTGAGAAGAATATACAGGATATTTCCCAGCATTATCTTTAAGATAATCTTTAGACATAACCCTACCACGACTAATTAAGCAAATTTCTTCAATTTTTTTCTGTTCCACATCATCACCAAAAGACAAAAGTCCATCTCGATAAAAATCATACTGTTTTTTACGAGCTTCTAGCTCTGCTTCTAGCTCTGCTTCTAGCTCGGTAAAATGATCCAAAATCCTCACAATCTCCTCCTGTACTGAAAGTGGAGGGACGGGAATTTTGAATTTTGCTAACCAAGTTGTACTCATATTTTTCTGCCCTCCTCCCGTCGCATTACTCATTGCCTCTGTTTCAAAACTATCTTGATCAAAAAAATGGAACAGATAGCGTGTTAAAACCAAGCTCTCATCAGCCCTAATACAAGCTACTCGTTGATTAAGCCCAGCTGGTAAATTTACACTAGCTATCATAGCAACTCTACCAACATTCCCAGTTAAAGACATCACTAAATCATTTTCTTTTAATAAATATTTTTCAATCTCTTTTTTTGTATCTAGAGAATAAAATTTCAAATCTTTATCAGACATTTTACCTTTTTGAACATCAGAAATTCGAATAACACGAATCCCTTTTTCAGTATATTTACTGCTTTTAAATGAATATCCATTCAAAATCTCTGCAATTTCTCTTACACTCTTAAACTCCACCCCATTGGGGCATAGTTCTTTAATTAGTGATTCAATTTTGGAATATTTTTCACTCATATTATTTTTTAGTTAAATACACACAGATAATATACACTGTAATAGCCGGAATACCTATTGAGAAGGCAAGTATATAATTTCCTATTGGAAAATAACTTAATGAAAAACCAAATAGTACAGAAGATATAAATTCAAAAACAGTTATTAGGCTATAGTTTTTTAGTTTTGCATCTAATAAAATATAACTCTTTTCAATTTCATGATTTTTCAATCGAAATTTTTCACATTCGTCTTGTGTTTTTTTAAGAGATGCTTCAAGATTATTTACTTTTTCTAACATCATCTTATATGCAACTGTGGTAGATTGTTCTTTCTTAGTTAGATTATTTTTCTGCTTTCTTCCAGACCTCATACTATTTAAAAAGTTGGATTAAACCAAAAGATGACCAGCTAAATTGTTTTGTTGGCTTTCTATGAGGTATTTGTGGAATAGCTGGAATGGGGGGTATTTGTGGAATAGCTGGAATGGGGGGTATTTGTGGAATAGGAAATATTGGAGATGGATAGTCATTAGATAATTCTGAAAAACCAACAACAAAACCATATAAATCTCTTATAACATATCCCTCTAGCCAACCCAGATGTTTACCTTTATATGAATAAATAATATTATCCTTCTCATAACCTAGGTTATATCCATGTTTATCACAAAAAGTACCTTCTGTTGAAAATATTACTTGAGGAGTACCATACCTATCATAGAACCAAATATTATTACTCATAAAAATTATTATTGTTTTCTATATCCACTACTATATTATCAATCTTTTCTTGTATGAACTTTATTGCTTGCTCTTTGTCCATGTATTATTGAAATATTTATATCTCTATTATAGCATAATTATATTAATATGAGAGTAGTTTTCAAAAATCCAATTCTTCTTGTGGACTGAGCCTGTCGAAGCCCTAGATCCCATCGCCTTCGATAAACTCAGGCTACTTCTGTTTTATCCATTACTACTCATTGCTATTGAAAACATAAAAGGATTATGGTATAATGTATTTAGAGTTACTGGGTGACGTATCCTACGACTAATGTCGTACGGGGCATTGACCCAGCACTCAGGACTCTATAAAAACAGCTCTCCATTCGGAGGGCTATTTTTATTTTTTGGACGAAATAACCATATATTAAATTTTGTTGATTTAACTATTATATATTTTTTACCAGTGAATTGAAATGTTCCTGCAAAAACAATTTTATCTAATATATATTTCATTAATTTAACTTTGGATTGTTTTGCATTTACTTTATCAAAAAAACCATTTTGATAATAACCTATTCCTCCCATAATTATATCAATAAGTTGTATGAACACTACTTTCTTTGAATCTACAGGTGTAATATTATTTACATACCTTTGTTGTAAATATTCTGGATTAACTTTAAGTGAAAATTTTTTCCTCAAAGCATTATTGAGAGATTCATATAATGTATTTAAGTCTATTTGATGTTGAGGGTTTGTAATACTATCTGGATAAATTTTATAAGTAGCTGGAATATGAGAGTTATGTAAATATAATTGATATAATAATTTTATGAATCCTTCTTTCTTTATATTATTCTGTGATATTATCTCAGGGTCCTGTGTATCAACAAGCATAATACAAGATCTAAATGTATCTTTATCTATGCAATCAAAAAATATATCTACTAAGTCCTGATATACATTTAGATATTTATCTGAAACTTTACTCCACTTGAACTCTCCTAAAAAATCTACTTCTTTGCCTTCTGAATTTGTATATCCATATTTTTTTCTTAAAGACTCTATTGAATTTTTTACATCAAGAATATTATTCTCATCAACCCAAATACCCCCTAATAGTAAAAACTTTTCATTTCTATGTCTACTCTCATCAGAATATATTCTTATCGTACTCATTTCACTTACCCTCTATTCCCCTCACTATCTCATCTATGGATGTTCTTAACTCTTGTTGCCTAGCGACAATTTTCTCTATTCGGGCATTGAGTTCGGTTATATCTATGACTTCTCGGGTATCTTCTGGGATTACATAGCTTGATACTGAAAGATTATAATCATTCTCTGCTATATCGGTATTATCTACTATTTTGGCAAAGTATTCTTGATCTTGTCTCTGTATAAAGGCATTCAGGATTTTCTTTCGATTCTCTTCGCTCAGTTTATTCTTATTACCCCCTCTTACGAATTCTTGGGAGGCATCTATGAATAATGTTTTATTATCATTCTTACTTTTCTTGAGTACCATAATACAGGTAGCGATAGTTGTCCCAAAGAATAAATCTGGTGGTAGTTGAATCAAAGCATCTACATAATTATTATCTATGAGATATTTACGAATTTTTGCCTCTGCTCCTCCTCGATATAATACTCCAGGGAATTCTACGATTGCGGCAGTTCCACTAGTAGAAAGCCAAGTGAGCATATGGAGGGTAAAAGCTAAATCTGCTTTACTCTTGGGAGCGAGTACTCCTGCTGGTGAAAAACGTGGATCATTAATCATAAGAGGGTTACTATCTCCTTCCCAATGTATGGCGTAAGGCGGATTGGAAACAATAACATCAAAAGGTTCATCATCCCAATGATTGGGGTCGGTTAATGTATCTCCATGGGCAATATCAAAATTATTATAATTAATATCATGCAGGAACATATTAATTCGACAGAGATTATATGTGGTAAGCTCTATTTCCTGTCCATAAAATCCTTGTCTTACATTTTCTTTTCCGAGTACTTTCGCAAATTTGAGCAATAGAGATCCTGAGCCACAGCATGGGTCATAGACTTTATTGACTGAAGTTTTCCCAACTGTAGTAATCTCTGCCAATAACTCTGCTACCTCTTGGGGAGTAAAAAACTCACCTCCTGATCTTCCAGCATTTGCAGCGTACATTGTCATCAAATATTCATAAGTATCTCCAAAGGCATCTATAGTATTATCTGAATACTCACCCAATTTCAACTCTCCAATTTTCTCGAGTAATTTTACCAGTTTTTTATTCCTTTCCGCTACTGTAGCACCAAGTCTTTTTGAATTCACATCCAAATCATCAAATAATCCTTTGAGATCATCTTCACTACTAAAACCTTTAGCTGAGCTTTCAATATTATTGAATACTCTGGATAATGTTTCATTGAGATTATCATCATTACGAGCATTTTTACGTACATTTACAAACAATTCACTTGGCAATATATAAAATCCCTTCTGATTAACTGTCTCCGCTCGTCCAAATTCAGCTTCTTTATCTGATAATTTTGTATAGTCAAAATCTTTATTCCCAGAACGACGCTCATCCGTATTAATATAATTGGTCAAATTCTCACTAATAAATCGATAGAATAATATCCCTAATACATATTGCTTAAAATCCCAACCGGTAACACTTCCCCGCAAATCAGTAGCAATTTGCCAAATAGTTTTGTGTAGTTCTGCTCTTTCTTGTTCTTTTGTCATATAATTTTTAAATATAATTACATTATACCATATTTTAGGACTTTTGTATGCGTAGGAGGGAGGACAGAAAGCAAGAGGACAAGTTCAGTCCACACCCGTCGACTTCGTCGCCACCCTCGCCGGCGAGGGACAATAAATAATACCTGATCTTCTCCAAAGGCGTACAGAAAACCCCAAGCTCAGGTGACTGAAAGGTCTCCCCTACAAAAGTCAAAATACTACCCCACAATCTCAATTGAGACAGTGATTATATCTTGTTCTAATTTGAAAGTTTGGGTATTCTCTGCTCCTTCTAGTGTTTGGAATTGCCATTCTACTACTCCGACTGGCTGGCTGATTGTATCTTGGTATTTTTGGATTAAAGTTTGTATTTCCTCTGAGGCTTGTATGGTGAGCTTGATATTTTGCTCTTTAGATAATTTGGAATTCTTTCGGGTAATTTGTAAATTACGAATTAGCTCTCGTACTAATCCTTCTTCTTTGAGCTGAGGGGTAATGGTGTCGTCCAAGCTCAAGACTAGACCTTGATATTCAATTATATTGTCTGAGACTTTTTTATCATAGATTTCTTTGACATTAATCTCTGTCTTGATAATATCTTGCATCCAAGGCTCTAATTCTATACCTTCTATACCCATAGCTTGTAAAGGTTGTCTTACTTTGATGGCTGAGACTTCTCTTAATTTGAAACCTTGCTCAAGAATAATTTTTAATTTATCTACTTTGATTAATATTTCATAATCATCTTTATTAAATGTATAATTATTTTCTGAAGTTTTTATTGCTTCATCCCACTTTAATTTATTTTCTGGATAGACACTTAGATGTATAGATTCGACTGCCTCAGCACTCTGACTCACTACTAGCTCCTGATATAAATATTCTGTTATAAATGGAGAAAATGGAGCTAAGAGATGAATTAATTTTACAAAATTATTATATAGAGATTGCAAAAATTCTGTGTCCCCATTAGCAAAGTCAGTACGAGCGGTACGAATATACCATTTAGAAATATCGTCCATACAGGCTTTAATCTCTCTTGTGGCTTGTGGTATACGATAATTATCTAGAGCCCAATTAACTTCGTGTACAGTATGATCTACTCTAGTATATAACCACTTATTTTTAGGATTTATTGGTTTATGTTCTCCTACCTGAGGCCTCCAATCACTGACATTAGCATAAGTTACCAAAAAACTATACATATTCCAAAGTGGCAATAGGTATTCTTGAGTAATGATTTTGACTGTTTTAGCTGAGACTGTGGTGTCCTCTCCGGCTGCAATTGGGGTGGAGAAAAAGTTTAACCGCAGAGCATCGGCTCCAAATTGGTCGATCAAATCAATTGGATTAGCATAATTTTTCTTACTTTTAGAGAGTTTTTGCCCATCGTCAGCTAATACTAATCCATTTACAATTACATTTTTATAACTTGGCTTATCGAATAAAGCAGTGGACAAGGCTAATAGTGAATAAAACCAACCTCTTGTCTGGTCTACTCCCTCAGCAATATATTCAGCTGGGAATTTAGACTCAAATAGATCTTCGTTCTCAAATGGATAGTGAAATCTAGCAAATGGCATCGCCCCAGAATCATACCAAACATCCAAAACATCCGGAATTCTACGATACTCTTCTCCATCTATACTAAAAGTGATGTCATCTACAAAAGGTCTATGTGGATCAGTTATTCTAACCCCTGACAACTCTTCTAATTCACCAAATGATCCGATAATCTTAGTCTTACCTGATTGAGTCTGCCAAACTGGCAAAGGAGTTCCCCAATATCTAGTACGAGAAATCCCCCAATCTTTGACTTCTCTCAACCAATTACCAAATCTCCCCTCTTTGATATGGTCAGGAATCCAGTTAACAGTAGCATTATTAAAAATAAGCTTATCCCGCAATGTACTCATTGCCACATACCAAGAAGTAATTGGTTTATAAATTAACGGAGTATTAGTTCGCCAACACATTGGTAAATCATGCTCATAATCCTCTACTTTGAATAATTGATTAGACTGTTTTAAATCTTCAATAATATATTTATTAGCTTTGCGATAAAACATACCCGCATAAGGCTTGATTTCATCAACAAAATCACCCTGATCATTAATAACATCCACTGATAGAATGCCTACTTTTTGAAAAATCTCATTATCCTCGGCACCATAAGGGGCTAGATGCACAATTCCAGTTCCTGAGTCAGTGGTCACATAATCTCCTTCATAAATCACAAAAGCATTTTCTTTACCTACAAAATAATCAAACAGAGGCTTATAGGTCTTACCTAATAAATCCTGTCCTTTATATTCAGCAAGTACAGTGTAAGCTTCCCCAAAAACATTCTGGGCTAAATCCCGAGCCACGATATATTGCTCCCCTGAATTAGGAATAGAGACCTTGATATAGTCAATTTTGCTATTCACAGCCAGAGCAAAGTTAGTTGGCAAAGTCCAAGGAGTAGTAGTCCAAGCTAATACAAAAACATTAGGGCTATCTGTTAGCTCAAATTTAATTGTCACTGCTGGATCAACTTGTTTTTTATAACCTCCTAGAGCAACTTCCGCATTAGATAAAGTTGTCCCTGCTCTAGTTGAATAAGGCACTACTTTGAAGCCTTCATAAAGTAGCCCTTTACGGTATAATTCTGATAAACTCCACCAAATAGATTCTATATAATTAGCATCCATAGTGGCATATTCCTCATCGGAGTTGGTGAGTCTTCCAATTTTATACTCTAACTCAATAATTCCTTCTCGGTGAGCAGAGACTGATTCTCGACATAGTTGATTGAACTTATCTATGCCATAGTCTTCGATGTCTTTCTTTTGTTGAAAGCCTAATTTCTTCTCCACTTCATACTCTACGGGAATACCCTGACAATCCCAACCAAGACTTCGAGTGACTCGATATCCTTTCATTGTCCAATATCTTGGCATTATATCTTTTAAGGCAAAAGTCAGCATGTGCCCAGCATGAGGCTCCCCATTGGCGGTAATTGGGCCGTCATAAAAGGCTTTAGTCCTGTCAACTGGTCTTGAGTCTATAGATTTTTGTAAAATATTTTCGATTTTCCAAAATTCTAAAGTTTGTTTTTCTAACTCTGCAAATGATACATTAAAGAGAGGTTTTTTGAACATATCGTTTTATTGTATAACTAATCTATTATTAATATGTAGTGTAGCATAAGTCATTATAGTATTCAAGATAAAACCAGTATTCTGTAATAGATACATATAAATAATGTCTTTCGTGTTCTATAAATTTCTTTCGAGCATTGTATCTTCAGATACACAGTGAGAAAAAATTTGATAGAACTACAGAAAGACACGATACCAGGATACGTATAATTTGACTTCCTTTTCAATTTACCTAAAAAGGTATATAATATATTTGAGCCTTCAGAATGGGGTTGCGAAAAATTGAAGCCCACCTTGACTTACAGGGAAAAATATATTATTTTCCGATGTTTATATAAAGGGATTCAGACGCAGTATAGCAATATACATCGCCCCTGCATTGAGGGCTTTTTATATTGTAAAAAATAGAAAAGCCGAGCTACAAGGGTAGACGGCTTTTTTGGAAGTGACTATGTTATTTATTTAGCGAATGTCTGGGACATTGGTTTTTACACCACACTGAGTGGTGTAAGGCTTAGTTGCTGGGGGAGCTGCCCACACATGTTGTTGCTCTCTTTTGGGTGGAGTCATTTCTTTTGCTTGGAAAGACTCCCATGTATGATAAGTCTCTTCGGACGGACTTGTTTGATTTTGAACCATTTTGAGAAACATCCAATCAGAACATCCCCATTATACTCCGCTAAATAAATCTGTCAACCCCTATTGAATTTTACAGAGTAAAGTCTATATGTTATAATATAAGCTATATGAAAATTATAACAACCAAAATTCCCGATGTACTAATTATAGAACCTCAAGTTTTCCAAGATAATAGAGGTTATTTTGTAGAAACTTATAACCAGGCTAAGTTTGAAGCCAATGGTCTTAAATATAACTTTGTACAAGATAATCAGTCATTTTCACAATATGGGACTATTCGGGGATTGCATTTTCAAACAGGAGAATATGCCCAAGCCAAATTAGTCCGAGCTATGCAAGGCACAGTGCTAGATGTAGCGGTGGATTTGAGGGAAAATTCTCCTACTAAAGGTCAATATGTAGCTATAGAATTATCTGATACAAATTTTAGACAATTATTGATACCAAGAGGCTTTGCTCATGGTTTTGCAGTTATCTCAGAGACTGCTATTTTTTCCTATAAATGCGATAATATTTATCACAAAGACTCAGAGGCAGGGATTCTCTACTCAGATACTGAACTCCAAATTAACTGGCAAATTCCATCAGGACAACAAATTATCTCTGACAAAGACCAAACCTGGCCGAAATTACAAGAGTATTTACAAAAAATATGATATTAATAACAGGAGCTAATGGACAATTAGGACAGACTTTTAGAAGTTTAATTTCAAACAGACAAGCTATCTTCAAGGGTCGTGAATTAGATATTACTAACTTTGAGCTTGTAGAAGATTTTGTCTCCAAGCATTCAGTTGCTGCAATTATTAATACCGCCGCCTATACTGCCGTAGATTTGGCTGAGACTGAGTCAGCTCTTGCCTTTCATATCAATAGCTTTGGAGCTCGTAATTTAGCCTTAATTAGTCAGAAATTTGAGATTCCTCTAATTCATATATCGACTGACTATATCTTTGATGGAACAAATCACCGACCTTATGTCGAAAGTGATGTCCCAAACCCAATTTCAACTTATGGCAAATCTAAATTAGAAGGTGAGGTGGCAGTCTTAGAATTAGCCCACTCTGCCTATATAATTCGTACATCTTGGCTATATTCAGGGTATGCTAAGAATTTCTTGACCAACATAACTAGATTAGCTCTGGAGCGGGATAGCCTATCTATTGTAGCTGACCAAATTGGAACTCCAACTTATGCTCAGGATTTAGCAGAAGCAATTTTGGAATTACTACCAAACTTAGAAGCTGGTACCAAACAAATTCTACACTATTCCAATCAAGGAGTAGCCTCTTGGTATGATTTTGCATATGAGATTATCAATCTACATAATATTGATTGTAAATTAACACCAATACCTGCTATAGCATACCCCACACCAGCGGCTCGACCATATTATTCTATTTTAGATAAAACGTTAATATCTAGTCTGTTGCAATCTCCAATCCCACATTGGAAAGATAGTCTCACAAGACATATCAAAGCTGAATAAAACTTTTTATTTGCTCTAATCTTTCCTCTACACTACCCCTTGCAATACAATATTGCTCTTGATTTAGCCATAACTGAAGATGCTCCTCTAAGACTTGCGCAACTTGCTCTTGAGATTTTGGATGAGCTCTTAGATACTCTGGCTCAGCTGGGAATTCTACCGGCAAATAAATAATATAATCATATTGCAATAATCTTTCTCTGATCAAAGCCTTATATAAATTTAAATCTGTCTTGGACATCGCACTAGATACCACTGCATAACCTAAATAATCTAAAACAGATCTATCGGTAATAAAACCCTGCTCCCAGAGTAAACTTTCTTTTTTTAATTGATTGAGTAATAAGTGTTTTTGAAAAACTGATCTCACATCAGAGGGTAATAGTTCAAAGTCGTTAACCCCATTATCCTCCCAAAAGTTCCTCACTGTTCTTTGTAGCACCTCTATGTTATATTCTTGAGCTAAAGGCTTTACTAAAGTACTTTTACCAGTACCGTGAGCACCTGTGAGAATAATTTTCATATTTTTATGATATAATATTAATATAACTAAATTATAACATATATGAACATTGGAATTATAGGACTAGGAAGAATGGGAATGGCAATTGCAAAAAGAGCCATCAAACATAATCATAATGTGGCTGGATTTGCTCCTTCAATAGAAACTAGAGAATTAGCAGCTGCTTTTGGAGTTTCTCCTTATGAATCTATTCCTGATTTAGTAGCTAGCCTACCCACACCACGAACAGTTTGGTTAATGGTGCCAGCTGGAGAAATAACTAGATCTACAATTACCATTTTAGCTGAAATTTTAGAAGCTGGAGACACCGTGATTGATGGAGGTAATAGTTATTTCAAAGATTCTCAAGCTCAAGCTGAATTATTAGAATCAAAATCAATTAATTTTATTGATGTTGGAACTAGTGGCGGACTTAAAGGAGAGCAAATTGGATTTTCTCTAATGATAGGAGGACAAAGGGAATTAGTTAATTCATACAATCTACTTTGGGAAGCACTTGCAGCTCCTGAGGCTTACGCCTATATTGGAGCAGCTGGGTCTGGGCATTTTGTCAAAATGGTACACAATGGAGTAGAATATGGAATTATGCAAGCAATGGCTGAAGGTTTTGAATTAGTCAAAAATGGGCCCTACCCAAATCTAGATTTACAACAAGTATCCAAAGTTTGGAAAAATGGCTCTATTATTCGATCTTTCCTGATGGACTTAGCTTATGAGGCCTTCCAAAAAGATGCTAATCTAGATTCTCTAACCGATTATGTAGATGATAATGGTATGGGACGATGGACTGTAGACACTGCTATTGAACACGCTGTGCCAGCTCCAGTTATTACCGATGCTGTTTTTGCAAGATTTAGGTCAAGACAAAATGAATCTTTTGCTGGTAAAACTCTAGCCGCTCTGAGAAATGAATTCGGCGGACATGAAGTGAAGAAGAAATAGCTTCTAATTAAAGACTATAATCTTTAATTAGAATATTATACTTTTTATTCTGCTCAGCTATATCTTTTAACTGCTCTTCACTCACAGGAAAGTCAAAACAATCTTGAGTATAAGTGTCTTTATTTTTACAATTATCTTTAACTTCGGTATAAAAAGCAGCTTGAGTTTCTGTTTTAGTGAAATCCTGAGTATCAACAGTTAGAACTTCAACAGATTTACCAAAAGCCTCTGACAACACCACAATATATTGCTTATTATCCTTTTTCTTACCTAATTGATACTCAGACTGATTACAAGGCAATTCATTTGAGCACTCTCTTAAAGTTAGTTTTTTATCCCCTTGAGTTAATTCACAACTTACCCCAGTTAAGTCTGTTTTGGCACAACCCTCTCCAGTTAAATTAATCTTAATGATTTCTGTACGAGGACTAAAAGCAGCAAATATAGCAGTAAAGACAGCTACTATAATAACAGCAATGATATTCCTAATCCACCTTTGATTACTGTTATTGGGAGTAGGCTCTAAAGCTAAATCTAGTCGATTGGGCATACTTTTTGAGTACTATCTTTGGTAACTTGCTCTGTTTTAGAGTAATTAGCATATAGATATTCAACAATAGCATCAGACTCATATAACATAACTCCCTTCTCTTGGTCTACCAAAAATGGTACTTGCGGTTTATCTCCTAACTTCATCATCACCTCTCTTTGAGCTGAGCCGGTCTTTGAAATACGACAAATAAAGTCTAGCTCTAAATCATTCAAAGCTACTCTTACTTTATGACAAAACGGACATTCTTCTCTTTGATATAGTTCTAACATATATTTTTGATTAGCTTAATAATATAATTATAGTATAACATAAAAAAGCCCGTGATGAAATAGAAAAAGAGACTTGCATAAGCACGAGTCTCCTGTAAATTGTCACCGACGAACCCATTCACCAAAAATTTTGGTAGGTTTCCGATAATAATTCTTTGATTTATATTGTTTTTTTCTCCTTAGGAGGGGTTGGATTTACCAAATCATGATAAGCTTGAAGCTCCTGCTCACGGACCATAATCCAATAATTCGCATCAATAGGATATATGTTTTGATGTCCAGCAACTTCATTCATCCTATCAAAAGGAAGAATATGTCCTGGACATGTCCGAGCGCATTGGACTTTTCTCCAGTAAGATTCTCTCCTCCAACTTTCTGCCCAAATAGGTCTAGGATTTAATTCAGTTAAAGTCATTTTCTTAAAGTAGAATCATTTATTTATATATCACATTCTATAACATTTGTCAATAATTAACTACAAAATATAATTTTAAAAGAAAAAAGCTCCCGCCAAAAGCAAGAGCTTGTACAATCATTCTGTACGGTTGACTATATAGTCAATTAGAGCTAATAGCGGCTCTGCTAGACCATTTTGGTTATATGGTTCCAGAGCCTGTTTAGACTCGGTCACTAGAGATTTAACACGCCTCCTACACCTCGCTAAACCCAATAACTTTAGATAAGCGGATTTATCAGCGATCAGATCCCTACCATCAGTCTTACCTAACACTTCAGCGTTAGCGGTGAAATCAAGTATATCATCACTTATCTGAAAGACCAGACAAATACACTTGGCATAGACTCGCAGAGCCTCTATCAAATTTTCATCTGCTCCACCGATTATAGCTCCACTGACTACAGAGGCGCGTAATAAAGAGCCTGTCTTATGGAGATGTATGTATTCAAGGGTTTCGAGATTCACCTCCTTACCTTCACATTCTAGATCCACTACTTGGCCACCCATTAAACCAGGAGCACCCGAGGCAAGCGAAATCTCGCCTACAACCGCTAGCAAACGCTCAGCCGGCACACCAGGACTACGCGAGATCATCTCAAAAGCACGGACTAGCAAGGAGTTCCCTGCTAAGATAGCCATTGCCTCCCCATAAACCTTATGATTCGTTGGCCGACCTTGTCGTAAATCATAATTATTCATGGGTGGGAGGTCGTCATGTATTAGAGCTGAAGTATGAATCATTTCTAATGCTACCGCTGTAAGCATGGCTTGGTCTACTGCACCTCCAGCCAGCTCGCAAGCAGCTAGACATAATATCGGCCTTAACCGCTTACCATCATTCAGAAGGGAATACCTCATTGACTCCCTAAGGGTATTTGGCATATCAATATCCAGACTCAATGCTTGATCAAGAGCCTCCTCAATCTGTACACGTCTATCCCCAATATATTTAGTAAATTCAAACTTATCAGAATTTTTACTAGCCATTTTAAAGAACTCCTTCTCGCTGAAGCGAGAATAGATTAACCCTACACTTATATCATACACTGCTCTCTTTGTCTATGTCTACGATGTTTCTCATCTTGTTGTATTGATATTGTATAGTATAATTGAATAAAATCTTTAGATTTGCTATAATTAAACTTAAATATAGCTTAATATAATAAATTATGCCACTTACATCAAAATATGAGATTACCGAACGCGAAGCCTATTGGCGTGAATTTTGGGCTAAACAGAATATCTATGCCTTTGATGAGAATTCAGACAAACCAATTTTCTCCGTAGATACTCCTCCACCCTATGTCTCAGCGGATCACTTACATCCAGGACATATTATGAGCTATTCTCAAGCTGAATTCGTGGTACGATTCAAGCGAATGCAAGGGTATAATGTCTTTTACCCCATGGGATTTGATAATAATGGACTACCAACTGAGAGACATGTAGAAAAGAAATATAAAATCAAGAATAAAGATGCTATTAGTAGGTCTGAATTTGTAAAATTATGTCTGGAGGAAACTCAAAAAGGGATACAAACATATCGTAATCTCTGGTCACTTTTGGGTATATCCGTAGATTGGTCTAAGACTTATTCCTCTATCAATCCCCACTCTCAGAAAATCGCTCAGTGGTCATTTTTAGATTTATATAAAAAAGGCTTATTGACCCAAAGAGAAGAGCCTATAATGTGGGATATTAGCTTTCAGTCGGCTCTTGCTCAGACTGACCTAGAAGATTCAGAGCAGGACTCGAACCTAAATGATATAATCTTTAAATCCGAACAATCAGGAGAAGACCTAGTTATAGCAACGACAAGACCCGAGTTAATCCCAGCCGCAGTCGCTCTATTCTTCCATCCTGAAGATAGTCGTTATCAACATCTAATCGGGACTAAGGCTATTACTCCAATTTCAGGACATACTGTGCCAATTTTGACAGACGAGACCGTAGACAAAGATTTTGGAACTGGTTTAATGATGGTTTGTACTTGGGGAGATAATGAGGACATAGCCAAATGGAAAAAATATAATCTTGAGACTAGACTCATATTCAATCAAAAAGGAATTCTAAATGATCTAGCTGGAGCTTATGCTGGAGGACATATTAGCAAATTAAGAAAGACTATAATAGAAGACTTGCAAAATCAAAACTTATTAGTCAAACAAACCCCTATCACCCACACCATCCAAGTCTCAGAAAGGTCAAGCACCCCAATAGAATTCATACTAACCAAACAGTGGTTTATCAATGTAGTAGAGCATAAAGAATGCCTATTAGAGCAAGGTAAAAAACTAAATTGGTATCCAAAAAGGATGTTCTCCATCTACTCTGACTGGGTTAGCTCACTCAAATGGGATTGGTGTATTTCAAGACAAAGATACTATGGAGTCCCAATTCCAGTGTGGTATCATAAACAAACTGGAGAGGTGATTTTACCTCAAGAAGATGAATTACCCGTTGATCCAACCGAATATACTCCACGAGGTTATAAAGCTGAAGATTTAATCCCTGAACATGATGTACTAGACACCTGGATGACTTCCTCTATGTCTCCTGAAATTGGAGCTAAATTAGTATCTAATCCTGAGATTAGTGCTAAATTATTCCCATCTAGCCTACGACCCCAGGCCTTCGAGATCATCCGAACATGGCTATTCTATACAGTCACTAAAGCTTATTTTCATCATAATACTCTACCCTTTAGCGATGTGATGATATCGGGGCATGGTCTAGACAATCAAGGAAGAAAAATTAGTAAAAGATTAGGTAATTTTACCCCACCAGAGCAAACCATAGCCACTTATGGAGCTGATGCTATGAGATATTGGGCTACTGGTACAACTTTGGGAGAGAATATCCGATATAATGAAGATGAAATAAAAAAAGGTAAGAAAACCGTCAATAAACTATTCAATGTTGGTAAATTTGCTGAATTACATTTACAAAATTTCAAGCTACCAGAGCAAAAACCTGAACTAGAATTAATCGACAAATGGATTTTAGCTGAGTTAAATCAAACTATCCAAATAGCTACCGATAGCTTCGATCAATATGAATATTATAAGGCTAGAACCGCTGTAGATAGCTTATTCTGGAATAAACTTACTGATTATTATCTGGAGTTAATCAAATACAGACTATATGATGAGAATCCAGAAGGTCAAAAATCTCGTCTGGCAGCTCAGTATACTCTATATACAGTATTGGAACAGATACTAAAATTATATGCCCCAATATTGCCATTTATCACTGAAGAGATATATCACGGACTATACACTAAGACTGATACTGAGAGCATCCATACATCCAACTGGCCAATCACCAATTCCAACTGGCAACTCTCTAGTGATGAACACAATCTAATTACAGATATACTAGCAGTCATCGAAGCCGTACGGGCTTATAAGTCCCAGAATAGTATTTCTCTAGGAAAGGAAATCACGACTTATACCTATACCTCTACCCAAGATTTAAGCCCATACGAAGACTTCCTAGCCAAAGCCCTCAGAGTTGGTAAATTGGTGAAGTAAAAGTTTATATTCAAAATAAAAAAGAAAAAAGCACCCAGTCATTGACTAGATGCTAAAAGATTGAACTCAGGAGGGTAACCCTCAAAATGGGAGTGGCTGGATTTGAACCAACTCTTTTGGATTAAATTCAAGATATTTGTGTGGGTGCCAAATATCCCGAAAGTGATTAGAGTTTCCAAGAGGCGCCTCTCTAATCCCAAAAGCTCCTTGAGATACATAAAGCATCTCCACCCCCGAGGGGAAACGGCGGATGGTGGATTCGAACCCCCGACTTCCTGATTGTAATGCAGTCACTCTAACTCTGAGTTAATCCGCCGTGAACCGTATATTATTATAAGCATATTTTATTAATTGTCAAGAGATTGTATTTTTGTAACCCTATGCTCTCGAGGAGGTAAATATAAAATCTAAAGACACGTCAAATAAAAAACCCTCCAGCCAGTCGGCGAAGAGGGTAAGTAAAGTGTGTATGGAGAGACTACGAAGGAGTCGGCCTAGAAACAAGGAACATTGCGTTCCGAGTGTCCTGTTGAGTGTCAGTGGGAATACCCAAGACACTACAGGCAGATCCCAAGAAAGAGTAATTCTGAAAAAATGCACAAAATAAATCAACTGAGATTTTGCTTTCAGCAGCATTCCTGTAAAACCAATACACCGAATCTCGCAATTCATCAAAACACTCTCTGGAGCGATTCAGACTATACTGATTGTAGCTCTCACCGATAACTTGAATGAAAGGTTCCATCATTAAACCTCCACTGAAAAGGGACATTATTTTTATAGCATATAATGTTTTATTCTGCAAGAAAAAATCCCCCCAAACCATAACCGGTAGGGAGGAGATAAGGATGGGTGTGAGTTATTGTGGCAGCAACTTATTTAAGGCCTCAGTAATGTCAATAGGAAAACTTATTCTATAGTACGGACATTGAGGATGAGCTCCTGTACGACAATCTATCAAAATCTTATCTAGCATTGTCTTATTAGCAATGATTTCATTATATATTGTTTACCAAACTTCAGCTTCATTTTCTTCAGATATTGCTTGCCTAGCTTGTGCTTCTGTCAGTACTACATCCCAATGTTCAGCCGAGATGTAAAAGTCTATAAGTTGTGGTGTTGCCATACACAGCCACCTTAATCAGGACACATAATTTATACCCTAAAATCTAATTTTTTGCAAATATAGAATGAATATTTAGCCTTTTATTTACCCAAGCCCAATACCCTACTCCAGCCACCACCAACCACCAGAATCCAAGCCAGCCTGCAATTCCAATCCAAAAGACCAAACTCCAGAGTCCAGATAAACTGAGCCAATAGGCAATATTATTATCCAGACTTTTGCGTTTTGGAAATAATAGATAGAATCCCCAAAAAGCTAATAAACTAGTCACCATCCAACCAAAGAAATTCATCAAAGGTACTCCATAATACCAGCCTTGAATTTCCCAAACCCAAAAACCTAAAGCCGTCGCTCCTGGGTCAAGAATCAAATCAAAAGTCGTCATCAAAATAGCTCCAACTAGAATCTTGAGCCACATTCTCTTGATGCCAAGCCTACTTACCAATATCAAACTAAAGAAAAAAATTGGCACCCAAGATAAACTCACCGTCCAAGGTACTAACCCGAAGACTTTGAGATTCCCCAACACCTCCCC
>Ga0105105_10000134_pt1 | contig 34708 bp, 43 predicted proteins | sample PPLLaktember2015_4_FD_79108 | JGI IMG/M metagenome (GOLD analysis project Ga0105105, IMG submission 79108) | Freshwater sediment microbial communities from Prairie Pothole Lake near Jamestown, North Dakota, USA - PPLs Lake P8 Core (1) Depth... | ecosystem: Environmental > Aquatic > Freshwater >...
CACTGCCATAGCCAGCGGATGGCTGCGTATCGCTGCCACGAAAGAAGCCAACGTGAAATGGTCTGCCAGAAGCTGAATTTCGACCCGCAAGTCAAAAATGGCAAGTAGGCCCAGCACCACAGGCACAGTTGCCCAGCATCGGCTGCGCCGAGCACTGCTGGCTGATGAGGGAAGATTTAGATCAGCGACGGGACAACACCGGTAACAGGGTTGGGGCCACACCAATACTGGACCAGGCACCCACCAATATACCGAAACCCAAGGCAATCGAGAACCAAAACAAGGTGCTGCCACCAAAGAAGATAAGAGCTATGAGTGGCAACAAGGTTGTAAGAGATGTGTAAACTGAGCGCGTCAAAGTACTTATCACCGCCTCGTCCGCTTGATCGGCCAAAGGAAGATCCTTCAATAGGACACGTTTCTCCCTTATTCGGTCAAAAATAACCACAGTGTCGTTCACAGAATAGCCGGCAATCGTAAGCAAGGCAACTGCAAACAGGCTGTTAACTTCAACCCCAGCCAGCACCCCAAGCCAGGCGAATAGGCCACAGGTGATTAGCACGTCGTGCGCCAAGCAAACCAGTGCCAATAAAGCATATATGCGATCGTAGCGTAAGGATATATAAATGGAAATCCCCACGAAGCTAACTAGCAGCGACACCAAGCTGGCCCGCAGCAGCTGGGATCCCAGGGTGGGGCCAATCGTATCGATGGATAAACCACCTGCCACGGTGCCACCGATCTGAGTGTTGAGAGATTTCAATATTGTTTCAGCCTGGGCTGGGCTCAGGCTGGGCAAGCGCAAGACGAGAGAGCGACCACCATCAAGAAGCTGGACAGCGGCACCAGCTAGTGGTGGAGCTGGCTCGGAACCATCAGCCGGCAATTTGAGAGAAGAAAGAGAGGCTTGAACAGCATCGGCTGCCAAAGGCGAGCAGGCAGGATCGCAGATGCGCTCGATCTGAATCTGGGTGCCGCCTGTGAAATCAAGTCCAGGGCGTAGCGGTGCCCGGATTGAGGGAGACATCCAGCTAACAGCCATTCCAAGCAAACTCAGCAGCAGCGCCACGGTGGACAGGAGCCAAAGGCGCCGGCGATGGCGATTGACGCGAAAGGCAAACATCGGGCGAGCCGTAGTTGAGGTAGGGGACATATCAGGCGACTCCCTCTGAGCGCTGGGCCAGAGGAATGAAGTAATTAATACGCCGCAATCCGGGATAGCTCATCAGTACACGCAATAATGTGCGAGTACAGGTAAGGGCGCTAAACAGACTCAGCAGCACACCTATTCCTAAAGTCACAGCAAAACCTTTTACCAAACCTGTCCCCAGCATGAATAAAGCTACGCAGCTAATAAGCGTCGTGACCTGTCCGTCAAGAATTGAAGAGAAGGCCAAGGCGAAGCCCGTATCAATAGAACGAATCAAGGTGTTACCAGAACGCAACTCCTCTTTGATCCGCTCAAAAATCAGCACGTTGGCATCAACAGCCATCCCTAGCGATAAAATGAATCCAGCAATACCTGGCAAGGTTAATGTTACTGGGATCAGCGCATAGACAGCTAAGTTGAATAGGCCGTAAAGCGATAGAGCTATCACCGCCACGATGCCCGCGAGTCGATAAACAATCACCATAAATATAGCCACGAGAAGCAAGCCGGTGAGAGCCGCTATTAGGCTAGTACGAATATTTTCTGCACCCAGGGAAGGACCTACGGTGCGCACCTCCAGAATTTTGACGGGGAGTGGCAAGGATCCACCCCTCAGCTGCACCTCCAAATCCCTGGCCTGCTCTGCGGTGAAGTTGCCCGTAATACTTGCCGAGCCTCCGGTGATGCCGGCCGCCTTGAACTCAGGCCCAACGCTTGCCTCGCTAATCGAGCGACCATCAAGAACGATGCCTAGCAAACGGCCTGAGCCGGCGATCGACTGGGTGAGACTGGCAAACTTATCTCCCCCTTCCTTTGTAAAGCTGAGAGTTACATCCCAGCCCGATCCGGTTTGCTGCTGCTGGCGTCCTGCTGTGACCAGATCCTTGCCGCTTAGGCCGGCTGGTTCGAATTGGGAAACGATGTCAATGTTGATGCGTTGCAGATCAGCCTCCAGCTGCTCACGATCAGCCTGTTTGGTGTCAGGTGAAGCTGGAGCCGCAAGCGGGGAAGCAGCATCTTGTTTATTAATGCCATTTAGGCGGAATAAAAGTGCTGTTGCCTGGCGCTTCAGGCTGAGCAATTCCTGCATCCGCTGCTCAGTACCCGGTTTTTGGGCCCGAAACTCGAGCAATGCCGTAGTGCCCAGCACGTTGGCGGCGCGGGTGGGATCTTGCTCCCCCGGCAGTTGCAACACAAGCTGATCGTCGCCAACTGTTTGCAATGTGGATTCAGCCACACCCAGGCCATTTATGCGTCGATCAAGCACCTCCTTGACAGCATCTAGCTGCTCCTTTTGTACACTTTTGATGGCACCGGCGGGCAAAACCTGGAGAGTGAGCTGGCTGCCACCACGCAGATCAAGTCCAAGACGCTGGCCTAGGGGGGTCTCAGGGGTGTTCCAACTGAAGAGAAGGGCCCCAGCCGCAATGGCCAAGGCAAGGATCAGGGCAAACCACCCCTGTTGACGAGCCATATCTAGATCTTTCCGGCGACGAGCTGCTGGGCAGCATCAACAATCTGATGGGGCTGAATGATGGTCAGATTTTCTAGGGCGCCGTTGTAGGGAGTGGGAATATCTTGGGAGGACAAGCGGATTGGACGGGCATCTAGCTCATCAAAGCAATGCTCGGTGATTAGGGCGATTAATTCAGCTCCGATACCGCCAGTCTTCATGCACTCCTCCACTACAATCACTTTGTGGGTCTTGCGGATCGAGCGAGATATGGTCTCCATATCGAACGGCTTGAGGCTGATCAGATCGATCAGCTCTACACTTACTCCCGCCTTCTCCAATTGCTCAACAGCCTTGAGACAGTGATGGCGCATCCGTGAGTAAGTAAGGATCGTGACATCTGATCCGCTACTCACCACCTCGGCCTGATCAAGGGCACAGATATAATCACCTTCAGGAATGTCCTCCGAGAGGTTGTAGAGCAGAACGTGCTCGAAGAACAGCACGGGATTGTTGTCGCGAATTGCGGCCTTCATCAGGCCCTTGGCATTGGTAGGAGTGCTGACAGCCACAATTTTGATGCCGGGCACAGCGTGGAAATAGGCCTCGAGCCGCTGGCTGTGCTCAGCTCCCAGCTGGCGTCCAACCCCTCCAGGACCGCGCACCACGGTGGGAATGGTGAAATTGCCGCCACTGGTATACCGCAGCATCCCCATGTTGTTGGAGATCTGGTTAAAAGCCAGCAGCAGGAAGCCCATATTCATGCCTTCCACGATCGGGCGCAGGCCGGTCATCGCCGCACCTACAGCCATACCGGTAAAAGCGTTTTCAGCGATTGGCGTGTCCAGCACCCTCAGCTCGCCATATTTCTCATAGAGATCCTTGGTGACCTTGTAGGAGCCGCCGTACTGGCCGACGTCCTCACCCATCACGCAGACATATGGATCTCGAGCCATCTCCTCATCGATGGCTTCCCGAAGGGCATTGAACAGCAGCGTCTCTGCCACGTTTTGGCTTGCACCATTTAAATGCCAACCTATCTCAGCCGCCGGCTGCAAAGGTGGAGAGCAGCAGCACGGAAAGCAGCATGCCGGGGAGCAGCAGCGTTACCAGCAGACCCAAGTCGTGGGGATTCATACCTCCAAAGTTAAGGCGTCTTGCCTCCCTCGGCAGGGACCGATCCGGAACCGGACACCAAGCTGCGCACAAACACCAATGCCAGACCAATGGCGATGAAGGCAAAGCTGAAGGTGGCCAGAAACGACATGCCAACAATCAGCGTTTTCAAGGCCGTGGCGATGCTCTGGGCAATCGCCGAGCCGTAGCTGGGCGGATGCAGCGCGTAGTAAGCAACCAGTTTCTGGCTCAAACCCAGGGCCAGCCAGGCCAGCAGACCAGCAGTGAGCGAGCCAGACAGGAAACTCAGCGGACCTTTGCGGGGCGCTGGATCGCTGGGCTGGCTGGGGAGTTCGGTTTTAGTCACGGGATCAGGCTGACACCCCGATCGCTAAAGCCACAACACCAGGCCTCAAATCCTCCCTGTGCCAACCGCTCAGCCAGGGCTTCATGGGCGCAGCGAGCCTGCACCAAGCTTGTGAACAGGGCGAACAGGCTGGGGCCCGAACCGCTCATCGCCACGGCCAGGGTGTGTTCAGCCTGGCGCAGCAGGTCCAAAGCCTGGCGCACTGTTTCAACTTCTGGTTCCACCACACCCTGCAGGTCGTTGCGCAGGGGCGGCCAAGCCGCTTTGCCCATGATGGCCTGCAGCAAGGGTGCCTGGCGCAGGGCCTGACGGCGCTGCTCAAAGTCGGCCTCAGATTCGAGATAGAAATCGCCGCGCAGCTGCTTGCAGAGTCCATAGGCCCAGGGCGTGCTGACACTCACTGCAGGGTGCTTGACCAGCAGCAGGGCCGGACTCTCATCTGCATTGGGCGGCAAGGCTTCCAGCCGTTCACCGCGGCCAAAGCAGAGCTGGGTGCCGCCATCAAGACAAAACGGCATATCGGAGCCGAGCTCGGCCGCCATGGAGTGGAGCTCCTGGCTCCTAAAGCCCAGACCCCACAGGGTGTTGAGACCCACCAACGCCGCCGCCCCGTTGCTGGAGCCACCCGCCAGCCCAGCCCCGATCGGTATGCGCTTCTCGAGCACGATCTCAGCTCCAAGCTCCGAGAAGCCAGAGCGGGCGCGCAACATCTCACCTGCTTTGACGATCAAATTGCTGCCATCGGTGGGCAGATCGGAGCGATCGCATTGGAGGCTGATTTGGCCATCGGCAGTGGGGCGTAACCGCAGGGTGTCGGCCAGATCGATCGACTGCATCACCATCGCCAGCTCGTGGAAGCCATCGGGGCGCAGACCAAGAACCTCCAGATGCAAATTGATCTTGGCTGGAGCCCGGACGCATAGATCAGCCATGGGTAGGAGCGGCGGCTGGCGCAGGAATGAACTGATTCAAGCCGCCCGCCAACGCCACCCAGGCTGCTGGCGCGATCTCTTGGGGCCGCTGTTGCAGGCCGATTCCCGCTGCCTCCACCAGTCCGGCAAGCTCAGCTTCGGGTAGTAGCCCGGTCAGGGTGTTGCGGACCATTTTTCGTCGAGCTGCGAAACAGCGCTTCAAAAGCACCTCTACCGTGCGGGCCAGCTGGGGTGCCAATTGCTGCTCCACTGGCAGTGGCTCCAGCAAAATCACCTCGGAGTGCACCTTGGGCGACGGCTGAAAACAGCGGGGTGGTACGGCGCACACAGCGCGGCAGTTGGCCAACAGCTGCATGCGCACACTGAGAGCCGAGAAGGCACTAGCGCCTGGCTCACTGCGGATCCTTTCTCCTACCTCCCGTTGCACCAGCAGCACTAGGCGGTCGTAGGGGTGAGCCACCGGTCGATCGAGCCTGCCCAGCAGCCGCTCCAGCAGCGGGCCGGTGATGTTGTACGGAATATTTGCAACAACTTTATTGGCGGTGGGCAGCTCCACTGCAAGCACATCACCCGATGTGAGCTGAAAGCGTGGCTGCTCGCCGAAGCGATCCTGCAGGCCCTTCACCAGATCGCGATCAAGCTCCACTGCAGCCACTGCAGCCACCGGAGTGGCCAGCAGCCGCTCGGTAAGGGCTCCTCGGCCCGGCCCAACCTCCAACACCCGATCGCGGGCATCAAGCTCTGCGGCCGCCACGATGCGAGAGAGCACCGCCTGATCTATCAACCAGTGCTGGCCGAAGCGCTTGCGGGCGCGGTGGGCAGTAAAAGTCATTTTGAAGTCTTGAGGTCTCCACAATGGCTGTCGCCCGTTACCCAGGCATTCATCCGCATGCATTGATTTGCGTGTCAGCCATACTTGCCACCCTTCCGTTCCTGAACCTGCCCGCCCAAGCAGGCAGCGTCACCGCATCCTCGATCTGGAACAAAAGCAACGCCATCGAACGGGCCCGACAGCAGCTTCCACCGGGGGCTGTCATCAGCGGCGAGCGCTGCCAGGAAACTGAGGTGGGGATGGGGAACTACCGCTATCTGTGCACTGTCGAGTACAGCGAGACGTCACCTGCGCCCACTACCAATCAGTGACTGGCGCGGATCCAGCGCACAGGTCCAGTAGCCGGTGCAAGTGGTACCAAGGCAAAGACCAGCTCCACCGAGCTCTCCGCCCAAACCGGATTGGCCTCCAGCCAGCAGTGCCAGGCTCGCTCCAGCCGTTGAAGCTTGCCGCGGCGCAGGGCTCCTACGCCCCAGCTATCGGGGCCGCAACGGCTGCGCCCTTTCACTTCCACCACCAGAAGGCGACCGTCTTTTTCCAGCACCAGATCCAGCTCTCCCCAGCGACAAGCCCACTGGCGTGACAGCAGCCGCCAACCGGTATTGAGCAGTAGGCGCAGCACTCGCTGTTCCGCCCAGTCCCCCTGGCGACGTGCAGTGGTGCGAGCCATTGGCCTGGAGAAGCAGCACCCAGGGTTCCCACGCGGTGAGCTGCCTTGAGCCCTGTTTAGGCTGCTAATAGCCATCCAGCTGCCATGTCGCCCCCCCTCCCTTCCGGTCGATCCCCGCGCAGCCTGGCCGGCGGGGTGCTGGCGCTGCTGTTCGCCTTGGCAAGTGCCATAGGTCTGGCCTTAATGTCTCCGCTACCCGCCCAGGCGGCCATGGATGTGGCCAAACAGGTGCTGATCGGTGCCGATTTCCATGACCAGGATCTTCGGGGTGCCACCTTCAACCTCACCAACCTGCGGGATGCCACCTTTGCCGGCTCCGACCTGCAAGGGGCAAGCCTGTTTGGCGCCAAGCTCCAGGACGCGGACCTAAGCAACACCAACCTGAAAGAGGCAACGCTCGATTCGGCGATATTCGATGGCACCAACCTCACCAACTCTGTGCTGGAAGACGCCTTTGCCTTCAACACCAAATTCACCAACGTGGTGATTGAGGGGGCCGATTTCACCAATGTGCCCCTGCGGGGTGATGCTCTCAAAACCCTTTGTGGCCTGGCAAGCGGCACCAACCCGGTGACCGGCCGTGACACCCGCGCCAGCCTGGGCTGCAGCTGAGCTGGATCCATGAGCTTCGACGCCCGTAGCCGCGAACGCCTCCAGGCCCTAGGCCGCAGCCTGCCCCAACCCCTACCGAAGCCTGAGCAGCCCAGGCAGAGCCAAACCAAGGCCACAGATAGGCGCCACAAGGTGGAGCTGGAGCAGAACCCAGAAGCCCTGTTCCGGGAGCTGATGCAGGTCAGCCCCGATGGCACGGTGCCGCCTCACCTGATGGAACGACTTCGTGAGCTGGAATGCCGTCGCCAGCCGCCTGCACCTATGCCGGTGCCAATCGCGACCTCCAGCCCAAGCAAGCTCCGTGGTCGCAATACAGCGGGACGCCCAGACCGCCGCACCGCAGCTGAATATGGCGATCTGTACACGGCCTTTCAGCAACTGCTGCTGGAGGACGAGGAAGACTCACCCTCCGCTACTGATACGTAATGGCAACACCCCTTTCCAGCGATCCCAGCCTGGCTGCCTTCGGCTCCAGCCTCACCGCCATCACCCTGGCCGAGCTGGGCGACAAGACCTTTTTCATGGCGCTGATCCTGGCGGTGCGGCACCGTGCCCGCTGGGTATTTATTGGCTCGTTTGCCGCCCTAACCGCGGTCACCCTGATCTCCCTTGCCCTTGGATACGGCCTGCGCGAGCTGCTTCCCCAAAGTCTGGTGCCCTGGCTCGCCGCCGTGCTCTTCCTCAGCTTTGGCGTCAAACTACTGATCGATGCCCAGGGCATGGCCGCCACTGCCGCCATCGACGAGAAGGCGGAGGCTGAGGAGGCGATCAATACGGCGGAAACCAGCAAGGCCTTCAACACGGCCTGGGCTGTGATTTGGGAGGCCTTTGTATTGGTCTTTATCGCTGAACTAGGCGACAGAACCCAGTTCGCCACGATCTTCATGGCCACTGCCCCGTCCCAGGTATTCAGCTTTGGTGGCCTGCTGGCCGGCACCCTGCTGGGTCATGCCCTGGTGACCTGGCTGGCCGTAGGCGCTGGCAAATGGATCGGCCAATGGGTCAATGAGCGCCTGCTCTATCGCCTCAGCGGCGCCCTTTTTCTTGTATTTGGTCTGGCAGCCCTGAGACAGGCCCTGGCCTGAGGCAGTCCCCGTAAGGTGCCCCCATACTTTCGCCACAGGGTTTTAGGAGCTCCGCCATGACCATTCGCATCGGCATTAACGGTTTCGGCCGCATCGGCCGACTGGCCTTCCGCCGTGCCATGACCCTGGCGGACGTGGAGATCGTCGGTATTAACGACCTGATTGAGGTCGACTACCTGGCCTACATGCTCCGCTACGACTCCACCCACGGTCGTTTCCAGGGTGAGGTGGCCGTGGAAAACGGTCAGCTGGTGGTGAATGGCCAGGTGATCCGCATCAGCGCCGAGCGAGATCCAAACAACCTCAAGTGGGGCGAGGTCGGCGCCGATTACGTGCTCGAAAGCACCGGCTTTTTCCTCACCGACGACTCCGCCCGCACCCACATCAATGCCGGCGCCAAGCGTGTGGTGATGAGCGCTCCCTCCAAGGACGCCACGCCAATGTTCGTCATGGGAGTGAACCACACCAGCTACGCCGGCCAGGACGTGGTCTCCAATGCCAGCTGCACCACCAATTGCCTGGCCCCTATCGCCAAGGTGTTGCACGACAACTTCGGCATCGTCAACGGCTTGATGACCACGGTGCACGCCAGCACCGCTACCCAGAAAACTGTCGATGGCCCTTCGGTGAAGGATTGGCGCGGCGGCCGCGGCGCGGCCCAAAACATCATCCCCAGCTCCACCGGTGCCGCCAAGGCGGTGGGCAAGGTGATCCCTGAGCTCAACGGCAAGCTCACCGGCATGGCCTTCCGCGTGCCCACCCCTGATGTGTCGGTGGTGGACCTCACCGTGAACCTGGCCAAAAGCGCCAGCTACGAGCAGATCAAGGCCGTCATGAAGGCAGCTAGCGAAGGTCCCATGGCCGGCATCCTCGGCTACACCGAAGACGAAGTTGTGAGTACCGACTTTCTTGGCGAGAGCTGCACCTCGGTGTTTGATGCCGGCGCCGGCATCGCCCTCACCGACACATTTGTGAAGGTTGTGGCTTGGTACGACAACGAGTGGGGCTACAGCTGCAAGTGCCTCGACCTGATGCGCCACATGGCCAGCGTGGGATGAGGACGGATTAGATCCGGGAGCTGCACCACCGCTGCTGAACGTGGGACAGGCCGGGCACTGGAGAAGGGTCCTGCCCTTTTCTGCCCATGGCCTGTGCCGCTGTGATCTCTCTGCTTGAACCCTGCCACGCTCGCCAAAGCCACTGGTTGCTGCCAGATGCCGGCTTCCCCCAGCAGCTCGCCAGCTTGCTTGCTTCGCCCCTGCGCAGCAGCGGTAGACCGCCCCGCAGCTGGCAAGAGCTGCATGCTGTTTTCCTTCCCCTGGCGCCGCTGCCAGCACCGGAAACCCTGTCCCCATTACCTGCTACCACTTACCGCTACCTGATCTGCCTGGACCGTCGCGGTGGCCGTCTCTCCTGCTGGCGGCGCTATCCGGAAGGCCTGGGCTGGCAACGCCGTTGCGGTCCGATGCCGCTGGCACTGTTCATACGTCGCTTCAACCAGCGCCTAACCTCCACCCCATGACCGGCAATCTCCAGGCGATCGGCTTTTTACTCAGCTGGGTGCTCGGCTGGGGCATCGGCGGCTCGCTGATCGATGCCGGACTGATCCAGGCCGGCGTTTATTCCCTCGAAACCGGCCAGCTCGGCACCCTCACCACCTTCGTGCTGTGGACCTTGCTGTGGGGTGCCGGCGGCACCTGGCTCTACCGCCGCTTTACCACCACTTCACCCGAGGCCGGCTCGCCGGACTAAAGCGGCACACCAGTACGCCTGAACTAGTGTGGGTTGATCCGCGGCGCGCCCCTGGCATACCCCGCCCATCCACCCTCCTCTCCAGTGCCGGCCAGCGCCAGTCTCAATGAGCAGCTGATCCGTTGCCGCGCCAGCACGGTGTTGCTGCGGGTGAGTGGTGAATCGATGCAGGGAGCCGGAATCAGCCACGGCGACCTGCTGATCGTCGATCGGGGCCTGGAGCCCCGCCCCGGCCAGATCGTGGTGGCCTGCCTGGATGGCGGCTTCACCCTTAAACGGCTGGTCGCTCACCAGGGCCGGTTTCGGCTGGAGGCAGCTCACCCGGCCTACCCGCACATGGAGCTGGACTCCTTCGATAGCGCTCGCATCTGGGCCGTGGCCCTGCACGTGATCCGCACGCTGGAACCTGGCCGGGGCATTCCGTAAACCGCCATGACCTGCGGAACCTGGACCAGCCGCCGCCAGGCGATCGTGCTGATCGACGGCAACAACTTCTACGCTTCCTGCGAAGCGGTGCTGGATCCCGCCGTACTGGGGAGGCCGTTGGTGGTGCTCTCCAACAACGACGGCTGCATCGTGTCGCGCAGCGCCGAGGCCCGAGCCCTCGGCATCCGCATGGGCCAGCCCTACTTCCAAGTACGGCACGAGCTGGAGCGCCAGGGCGTGGTGGTGCGCAGCTCCAACTACGCCCTCTACGCTGATATGAGTCAGCGGCTGATGGCCACCCTGGAGCCCTGGGTGGAGGCATTGGAGATCTATTCGATCGATGAGGCCTTCGGTCAGCTAAATCGGCCCGCCGACCACCGCAGCCTGCACGATTGGGGCCAGCAGCTGCGTCACCACGTGCTCTGCCAGCTCGGCCTACCGGTGGCCGTAGGCATCGGCTCCAGCAAGGTGCTGGCCAAGCTCGCTAACCGACTCGCCAAGACGACGGCAAGTGCCACGGGTGTGTTCGACCTCGGCAGCATGGCCGACCCAGATCCCCACCTCGCAGCGGTCGCCATCGAGGATATCTGGGGCATTGGCCGCCAGCTCTCCCGCTGGTGCCGCCTGCGCGGCGTCGCCGATGCCAAGGCCCTGCGCGACATGCCCAGTGGCGAACTGCGCCGCCGCTGCGGCGTGGTGGGACTGCGCCTGCAGCAAGAGCTACGGGGTATGGCCTGCCTGCCCCTGGAGACCCTGCCGGCCGCCAAGCGGGAAACCTGCGTGAGCCGCAGCTTCAGCCAGCCGATTACCAACCAGGTCCAGCTGAAAGAGGCCATCGCCACCTACCTGAGCCGGGCGGCGGAAAAATTGCGGCGGCAACGACAACGGGCTGGAGCCATCACAGTGTTCGTGCGCAGCAACCCCTTCAACGGCACCAGCTTCTACAGCAACAGCGCCACGGTGAGCCTGCCGCTTGCCAGCAACGACACCGCCGTACTGCTCCAGGCAGCCCTACCCCTAGTGGCACTGCTGTTCAGGCCCCACAAGCCCCTGCACAAAGCGGGGGTGCTGCTGCAGCAGCTGCAGGGCGAGGAGACTCTCCAGCACCACTTGCTGCTGCCACTACCCCTGGAGCAACAACACCGTCGCACAACCCTGATGGCCACCATCGACCAGCTCAACCGCTGTTATGGCAGCGGCACCGTGCAATGGGCAGCCGCTGGACTGCAGACTCCCTGGCGAATGCGGCGCTCACGACTGTCCGGGGCCGCCACCACCCGCCTAGACGCCATCCCGGTGGTGCATGCCTAAGCCAAGAGGAAGCAAAGCCGCTTCGATCATGGCGATAGTCACGGCGATCGTCTCCTGTTCATCGGCATTATCGAGGTAGGCCTCAAACGAGGCATAGCGCCGGATGCAGGGTGGGGCGCTGGCAGCGGCGCAAGCTTCAGCCCAGCTGATGTCTTCAGGCTGCACGGAGAGATAGGCGGTGAGAGCTTCCTCAAGGTCGCCGCCATCGCCGATGGCCTCACCGTCCCAGAACACCTCGAAAAACCCCATGGAACCAGGGTGGCTCAGCAGATGCGCAGCGTATCCGGGGATCACCACGGGGAGGAGTAGACCAAGGGCGACTGTGACGGGCACATGACCCCATTGCCTAAAGCTGCCGGCAAAACCTGGTGGGAACACCAGCGCACCGGGCTATCGAAGTTGGTGGCAGCACTGGCTTTCATCGTGGTAGCACTCACCCAGAGCCACTGGGAGCTGCACCATGAGAATGTGGCCACGTTCCTGTTCAGCACGGGCCTTGGCCTGGCTGCCATTGGAGCAACAGGGCGGATCTGGTGTTCATTTTTTATCTCCGGCCGCAAGGACGGCGAGCTGGTGACTGAGGGGCCCTACTCAATCAGCCGCAACCCCTTGTATGTATTCAGCTGCATCGGTTTGATGGGAGTGGGGCTTACCACCGAAACCCTCACCTACCCGCTGCTATTTCTGGCGATATTTGGTCTTTATTACCCGGGGATCATGGCTCGGGAGGAAAGGCGGCTCGAAGAACTGTTCGGCGAGTCCTTCCGTCAATACCGGCAACGGGTGCCACTCTTCTGGCCCAATTCAGGGCTCTACAGCGAGCCCACCAGCTGGAGCAGCAACCCGCGTCTATTTCGCCGCCACATCCTCAGCGACATCTGGTTTGTGTGGATTGCGGCAATCATCGAACTGATCGAAGGGTTCCGCAACGTTGGCTGGCTGCCCCACCTGCTGACGCTCTGGTGAAATCACCACCAGTCATCCCAAAAGGGGCCGCCCAAATCTTCGTCAAAGGCGGGTTCCACGGTCCAAGTTGGAGTCGGGCCACCGGCTTGCGGCGGTTTCGGGGGACCGGAGAGGGTTTCAGCATTAATGCCTGGGATCGGCACGGCCCCGCAGGGGCACTGACAAAGACCATCAGGGCCGATCACGCCCTGGCTGGGCTGCTCACAGCTGCACGGGCAGGGCTGGGCAAGCGCGGCAGGGGTCAGCCACAAAGGCAGGAACAAAGACGGCAGTAAAAGCAGGGAAAGCGGAGGCAGGGACATCAAAGCGAGGGAAAAGCAGGGTGTTGATCAGAAACTTGAACAGGCCGTAGAACGAGACGGAAGTGGTTGCCGCTAATTAAGCCGCCGGTTGGGCCATCACCTCCCCATAGCCAGCGCGGCGCTGGGAATCGAGATGTTCGAGATGTTTGCGCTCGTTGTAATAGAGCTCCTGAAAGCGCAGGGCATCGCCATTGAGTTCACTGAAGAGGACCTCGATGCGCGATTCCATATCGCTAACCGGTGCCAGTCCTGAAGCGGTTGCACGGGCCTCCTCCCTTTCTTGCTCCAGCAGTCGGGCGATACAGCGCTCCAGGGTTTCGAGGCGCTGGCTGCTCCAGGCATCCAGCAGGTGCCGGCAGCGCTTAACGCTCTTCTGGCGCTCTAGGGATGCCGTGGCGCCGCGCAGCTGAAGCAGGGGCTGGCTAAAAGCCATGCGCTGCAGTTCATTTGGCTCCAGCAAGGGCGTCAGCCGTGACAGCAGGGCGCTCTGCTCCACCACCAACTGATCGCCCAGCAACCGGGGCAAATCAAGATCAGCAAGGTCGGAGCCGGGGTCATGGCCGCGGTTGATCGCCTCGAGCCGGCCCACACCCAGGTTGTCTTCCTCCAGGCCGCTGATCGCTGCCCACAGCAGGCGGTGGTGCTGCAAGGCGAAATCGTCGAGTTCGCGCTGGCGCAACTCCACCCGGATCGCACCGCGGTAGCTGGGGCAGTGCAGATACATCCGCAACACCTCGGCTTCTGCCCGCTCGCGGAGCCCTGCCTCGCCAGGTAGCTCCCACTTCTGGGAGCGGCCATGCCAGCGCTGCCCTTTCACCTGCTGACGCAGATCATCTTCCAGCTGGATCGCCAGTCGGGCCTGGCCACCGCTGAGGCGCTCGGCCACTCGCTGCAAATAGTGGCTACGAACCGCGCTCTGGGGCAACTTGCCAAGCAGGGCTACGAGGGCCGTCACCGCTAGCTGGAACTGGTCGGGACGGGCTAGATCTCGGCCCTCGACCACCTGCTCGATCTGCCAGTCAAGCCAAAGCGGCGCCTGATCCAGCAGGGCCCGGTAATCACCGGCTCCCTGGCTCTTGAGGAACTCATCGGGATCCTTGCCGGAGGGCAGGTGCAGCACCCGCAGCTCCAGCTGGCCCTGCAAGGCCAGCTGTTCCACTTCACCGATGGCCCGTTGGGCAGCGCGCACACCGGCGCCATCGCTATCGAAGTTGAGCACCATCCGCCGCCCCTCGCAACAGCGGCAGAGCTGGGTGATCTGCTGGCTACTCAGTGCAGTACCAAGGGAAGCCACCGCATTGGTGATGCCGGCGGCGTGCAGAGCGATCACGTCGAAGTAGCCCTCCACCACCACGGCCCGATCGTCCTTGCGGATGGCGGCCGCGGCTTTATCGAGACCAAACAGGTGCTTGCCCTTCTCGAAAACCTCCGTCTCTGGGGAGTTGAGGTACTTGGGCTCCCCGCCATCGAGGCTGCGGCCACCGAAGCCGATCACACGACCTTGGCGGTCCTTGATCGGCACCATCACCCGGCCGCGGAAGCGATCGTAGAAGCCACGGCCGTCCTGGGAATTGGCTCCCTTGCGAGGCACCACCAAGCCCGCGGCTTCAAGCAGCTCCGGACCTAGGCCCTCCACCTGCTGGAGGTGGCTGAGCAGACCATCCCAGCGATCGGGAGCAAAGCCGAGCTCGAAGGCCTCCAGGGTGGCTTCACTAAGGCCACGACCTTCGCGGAGATAGGTGAGAGCGGCAGCTCCCTCGGGGGCGCGCAATTGGCTGCGAAACCAGCCAGCCGCCAGAGTGAGTACCCGGTGCAGCTGGTCGCGGCGGGAAAGCTGCTTACGCAGCCGCTCCTGCTGGGGGCCATCGAGGGTCTCGATCGGCAACTGGTATTTACGCGCCAGCTCCAGCACCACATCGCTGAAGCTCAGACGCTGGTGCTCCATCAAAAACTTGATGGCATTGCCACCGGCACCACAGGAGAAGCAGTAGTAGAACTGCTTGGCCGGTGACACCGTCATCGACGGCGATGAGTCGTCGTGGAAGGGACAGATGCCGACGTATTCACGCCCCTTCTTCTTGAGCACCACGTGCTCGCCCACCACATCGACGATGTCGGCCCTCTCCTTTACGGCCTCAATCGTGCGGGGGTGGAGACGCGGCAGGCTCAAGGGCGGGGAGAGTGGCAGTGGGCGCTGAAGCGAAGCCTGATTCTGACCGGGGAAGGCAAGCCATGCTCGGCATGGTTGCCAGTGCCCTGAGCTTTTCGCTGATGGGCGTCTGCGTCAAGCAGGTTGGAGGACGCATTCCCGCTGCCGAGGTGGTGTTCGCCCGGGCGATTGTGAGCGTGGCCTTGAGCTGGTGGCTGCTGCGCCGAGCAGGGATTCCGCCTTGGGGCAAAAGGCGCTGGCTACTGATCTGGCGCGGAGCGATCGGTACGGCCGCCCTCCTGTGTGTTTATGCCGCCCTAGCGGCCTTGCCCCTGGCATCGGCCACGGTGCTGCAGTACCTCTACCCGCCGTTCACGGCCCTGCTTGCCTGGCTGATGCTTGGTGAGCCAATCGGCAAACGGGTGCTGGCGGCCATGGCCCTCGGCTGGCTCGGGGTGCTGCTCGTCGCCCAGCCGGCCGGCCTGCTGCAGGGCGGCGCGACCCTGGCGCTTTTTCCCGTAGTGATCGCCATTGCCGGTGCCCTATTCACCGCCCTTGCCTACGTAAGCGTGCGCTCCCTGGGCACGAGCGAGCACCCGCTGGTGATCGTTTTCTACTTCCCCTTGGTGGCCCTGCCGTTGAGCCTGCCCCTGGTGGCCCTCAATCCCGTGCTTCCCACCCCAATTGAGCTGCTTTGGCTGGTCGGGGTTGGGGTATTCACCCAGCTAGGACAGGTGTATTTGACCCGCAGCCTCACTGCCCTACCGGCGGCGCGAGCAACGGCGATCAGCTACGTGCAAGTGCTGTTTGCCGGTGGCTGGGGCTGGTTGCTATTTGGTGAGTCAATCGACAGCTGGACCATCGCCGGGGCTGGCCTTGTACTGGCAGCCACCTTGGTGAGCCTTAGCCACAGTCAGAGACAGAAGCCGTCTTAGCCTCGGCATGGGCGAGAACCCGGCGGCAAAACTCCACCAGCTCCTCCGGCGTCATGTCGTGTTTGGCGTCGTTGGTTCGCCAAGCGCAGATAACAAAATCTGGTTCGGGGAGATTGGAATGGTGATCGATTGTGGGAAGCAGGGCGTACTGCTTCTTGTGTGCGCCCCTTCCAGCTTCAGCTTCCCGGTTGTCGTAGGTGCCAATCAGATGCCAGTCGAGCTGCTCGCCGGTCCAGTGGTCCAGGCCGCCCGATGCCACCACGGCGTTGTGAATGGCGATGCGGTATTCCTGCACGTTGCTGCTGCCGCCACGTTTCTGATCCCGCTTGCACAGGGTGACAGCCTTGCGCTGCACCCAACCGGGGTAGATGCGGGCTGCTGTCTCAGGCAGCCAGGCAGGTGGGCTCGTATCCATCCTTTAAGTCTTGCTGATCAGCCCCTTGCCTTGAGTGGAAGCGGGTCGGTGATCCAGGTCTGCTGCCCGTCAGCGCCGGCAGATGCGGCAGGGCCCACGGGGCGGGCCAAGCGCCAGCTTTGCCCGCGCTCGCCCCGCTGCAGAAAGAGCTCAAAGGGACTGTCCACCCGGATCGGATCGCCAGCGAGGCGCCAGTCGAACTGGCCCTCCAGCCGCAGCCCCTTGGCCTCACCGATCCCGATCGGCTGCTGCTGAGCCACCCGCACCCGACTCACCTCCGGCATGCCGGCGGCATCTAGGGCCAGGGCATCAGCGATGGCGTCCTGGGTGAGCTGAATCTGCAACTCAAGGGCCTGCAACAACACCGACCGCGGTGGTTGAGCTGCAGCACTGCAACCAGTGAGCACTACGCAAACCATCAACAGCAATGGCAGCAACCAGGCGCTCAACCGGCGAAGCAGCAGGGGCTGGGCACGGCTGAACACGGCGGGCACGATAGGGAACCTATTACTGACTCCATGATCGGCTGGCTGCAAGGGCAACTCAACCATCCCTGGCAGCAGGACAAGCGCTACGGCCTGCTGCTGGTGTGTCAGGGGGTGGGTTACGAGGTTCAGGTGAGCCAGCGCCAATGGCAGCAGCTGCCGCAGGAGGGCGGTGCTCTGGGGCTGCACACCCACTTGGCTATCCGCGACGACGCTTGGATTCTCTACGGCTTTGGTGAGCGCCACGAAAGGGATCTGTTTCGGGAATTGGTTGCCGTCAGCGGCGTAGGGCCCCAAATGGGGCTGGGATTACTGGGAGTGATGGATCCCAGGGAATTGGTGCAGGCCATCGTGCAGACCGATCTACGCCGGCTATGCCAGGCGCCCGGGGTGGGCAAGCGCACCGCCGAGCGCTTGGCTGTCGAGCTGCGCACCAAACTGCAGCAGCGGTTTCTGGGGCAACTAGAGAGCCACGACGATCCGGATCTACTTGCGGACGGCCCGCTCTTGCCGGCAGCCGGCCGCGATGAGGTGCAGCTGACACTGGCCGCCCTTGGCTACGAGGCCCTCGAAATCCATCGCGCCCTGCGCGCCGTGGCTGCCGGCGGACTGGGGGAGTCAGCTGGAGCGGAGGATTGGATCCGAGAATGCCTGCGCTGGCTGTCCCGCCAAGTGGCCTGAGACGGCATGACAGCTGCCCGCTGGAAGGTATGGTGGGAACTTGCACCGTAGGTTCCCAAACCGGGCCCAGCCTGCGTTCTATTCCCCAGCCCATGCCGCTCACCACCACCAAAAAGCAGGAACTGATCAACGGTCACCAGACCCATGGCACAGACACCGGATCGGTGGAAGTGCAGGTGGCCATGCTCAGTGAGCGGATCAGCCAGCTGACCGGCCATCTTCAAAAAAACAAGCACGATTTTTCTTCGCGCCAAGGGCTGCTGAAGATGATCGGCCGTCGTAAGCGCCTGCTTGGTTACTTGAACGGCATCAGCAAGGAGCGTTACAGCACCTTGATCGCCAAGCTCGGTATCCGGGGCTGATCGAGGCAGTTATGGCCGGGAAGGGAATTCAGGGGCGCGCCCAATCGGGCAAGGGCGCCTCAAAACCGCCCCGGAGATCTGGCTCCAGTCCACAGGTGATCCCCGATGTGGTTGCCAATCGCATGGCCCGCAGGATTGCGATCGGCACCGGCATACCCACTGTGATGGGAATGGGTGTTTTTGTTGGAAGTTATCTGCTGGTAAGTCGCCAAATCTTTGACGTTCCACCTAGTGCCACCTTGGCGGCATCTGGTGGATGTTTTTTTCTGGGGTTGCTGGGTCTGAGTTTCGGTGTGCTTTCAGCTAGCTGGGAAGAAAAGCCTGGCAGCCTGCTGGGCACCGAGCAAATCGGTCTAAATATCAGCCGTCTGCGCAGCTCAGTCAAGGCGATGCGCAATGGCAGCAGCCAGCCAAACAGCTCAGGCCGCCAGGAGCGATGAGCTGATTCGCGCCTGAAAATCAGCAGCAGTAAGGGTGTTGAGGGCGGCGCCCACATCGCCCACGCAGAATTGGGGGCCGAGCCGCACGAAGCGGGTCTGTCCCGCCTGACGAACCAGGGCCACCACTGGTACCCGCAGCCCCGCTTCGTCCAGCGGTGGCTTGTGGCGATGCAGACACTCGCGCAGCCGGTGCTGGATGGCGATGTCGGCGGCTTGATCGGCAGGCAGATCTACCATCAACAACTGCAGGTCGTCGATGGAACGGCAATCCTCGACGATCAGCTGCACACGATCATCGCGGCGATCCACCGACGCCCAGATCAGCAGACGGGCATCCACCATCAGGTGATCGGCCAATCGGGCATAGCTTTTAGGAAACACGACCGCCTCACAGCTGCCGGTTAGATCTTCGAGCTGGAGCACAGCCATTCGATCGCCCTTGCGGGTGTTCACCTGACGCAGCTCAGGCACCATCACGATTGCGCTCACCTTGGCCTTGTCGGCCATCTCCTCGAGGTTGCCCAGTGCCACCGGTGATAGCAACTTCACCTGATGGGCCAGCTGCTTGAGGGGATGGTCGGATAGGTAGAAGCCCACCAACTCCTTTTCCAATCGCAGTTTCTCTGTGGGGGGATAGTCGCGAACCGGTGCAGCCTTGGGCGCGGTGCTGATGTCGGCCAGGCCGGTGGCGGCGGCGGTGGCTCCAAACAGATCGAACAGGTTTCCCTGACCGCTAGCCCGGTCCTTGGCACGGGAGCTGGCCCAGTCGATCACCAAATCCAGATCCGCCATCAGCTGGGCCCGGTTGCCCTGGGACTCAAGGGCATCAAGTGCTCCCGAATGGATCAGGGCCTCCAAGGCGCGGCGGTTGAGCTGCTGAGCCGGAATACGATCACAGAGCTCGGCCAGGGAGTCGAAACGACCATCGCCAGATCGGGCTTCAATCAACTGGCGAATCGCCCCGTCACCCAGATTACGAACGGCAGAAAGACCAAAAAGAATCCGATCCCCAACGGGGGTGAAGTCGATGCCGGAAGCGTTTACATCGGGGGGCATCACCTCGATACCCATGGCATTGCAGTTGGCGATATACCTCTGCACTTTGGCCGAGTCTCCAGAATTGACGGTGAGCAGCGCCGCCATATACGCCACTGGGTAGTGGGCCTTGAGGTAAGCAGTTTGGTAGGTCACTGCGCCATAGGCGGTGGAATGGCTCTTGTTAAAGCAATATTCAGCAAATAGAACCATTTGCTCGAATAATGCCTCAGCAACCCGCGGCTCAACGCCACGCTCCGTAGCGCCGCTAACAAAAAGGCTCTGGTGTTTCTCCATCTCACTCTTTTTCTTCTTACCCATCGCCCGCCGCAGCAGGTCTGCTTCACCAAGGGAATAGCCGGCCAGCTCCTGAGCAATCTTCATGATCTGCTCCTGGTAAACCATGATCCCGTAAGTCTCCTTAAGGATCGGCTCAAGCTTCTCGTGGGCGACATCAATAGCCTCGCGCCCATGCTTGCGATTGATGAATTTGGGGATCAGGCCTGCATCAAGTGGACCAGGACGGTATAGGGCCAAAATAGAAGAGATATCCTCGAGTGATGAAGGCTTGAGATCCCGCACAATCTGGCGCATGCCGCTTGATTCAAGCTGGAAGATTCCCTCCAGATCACCACGGGCGAGCAGGGCATAGGTGCCTTCGTCGTTGAGAGGCAGATTGTCTGGATCGACCTTGATGCCGCTGCTCTGCTGGACAAGATCGACAGTCTTATCGATCATTGTGAGGTTCTTGAGCCCGAGAAAGTCCATTTTCAATAGACCCATCGACTCCACATCTTCCATAAAATATTGGGTGATCACCTGGCCATCGTTATTGCGCTGTAGAGGCACCAGCTCGTCAAGTGGCTCCGCCGCAATCACCACACCAGCCGCATGAACGCCAAAAGTCTTGTTGGTGCCTTCGATACGCATTGCCATATCAACCCAGCGCTGAACCACCGGATCCTTCTCATACTTCTCGCGAAATTCAGGTGCCGGCGATTCAGCACCAATCATTTCCTTGAGCTTGGCGGGTTTGCCTCGAACTACGGGTATCAACTTGGCCAGCCGATCCGCATCGCCATAGGGAATATCGAGCACTCGGGCTACATCTTTGAGCACCGCTTTCGAGGTCATACGGTTGAAGGTGATGATCTGGGCCACCTTCTCTTCGCCGTAGCGTTTGGTGACGTAGTCGATAACCTCGCCACGCCGCTCGATACAGAAATCCGTATCAATATCAGGCATCGACTTACGCTCAGGGTTCAAGAACCGCTCAAACAGCAAGCCATTGGTGACTGGGTCGATGTTGGTGATGCCCAGGGCATAGGCCACCAAGGAACCAGCTGCCGAACCACGCCCAGGCCCCACTGGTATGCCGTTGTCGCGCGCGAAGCGGATGTAGTCCCACACCACCAAGAAGTAGGTAGGAAAACCCATCTGCTCCATTACCTGGAGTTCAAAGGCGAGGCGATCGCCGTAATGGGGTTCGAAGCCAGCGCCACTATCAAGCCGCAGGCGCTGCCGGAGGCCCTGCTCAGCCACCTCAGTGAGGTAGCTCACTGCAGTGTGCCCCGCTGGGATCGGGAAGCGGGGCATCTGATAGCGGCCGAGGATGTCGTAGGCCTCCACCTTGTCTGCAACCTTGGCGGTGTTGGCAATGGCCCGCTCAACCACCTCAGTGGGCAGGTGGTCACCGAACAGAGAGAGCATCTCGGCCTCCCCCTTGATGTATTCGGTGCCCGTGTAGCGCAAGCGTTTCACGTCGCTGATCAACTTGCCCGTAAGCACGCACAACAGCGCGTCGTGGGCTTCTACGTCGTTGGCGCTGAGGTAATGGGCATCGTTGGTGGCGATCAGCTCAATGCCCAGCTCTGCTCCGATACGGGCGATTTCGGTATTGACGATGCGATCTTCGATGCCGCCATGGTCCTGGATCTCCAGGTAGAAATCGTCACCAAAAGTGCGCTGATACCAGCTGGCAACATCCCGCGCCGCATCCGGCCGTCCATGCAGGATTGCTTGAGGAATTTCGCCGCCCAAGCAGGCGGTGGCCACGATCAAGCCCTCGCCGTACTGGCTCAACAACTGCTTGTCGATGCAGGCCCGGGCAAAGATGCCTCGGCCGCGCATGCCGCGTAGGTGGCTGATGCTGGTGAGCTTCACCAGGTTGCGATAGCCGACCGCATTTTTGGCGAGCACCACCAGGTGGTAACGGCGCTCCTTTTTCTGTTGGGGATCATCAATGGAGCCATTGATGACGTACATCTCATTGCCGATGATCGGCTTGATCCCGGCCTTACCGCAGAGCTTGAGCAGCTCGATGGCGCCATACATAACCCCATGGTCGGTAAGGGCTAGGGCCGGCATGCCCAGCTCCACTGCCCGGTCCACCATCGCCGGCAACTGGCTAGCCCCATCTAGGAGGCTGTAGTCACTGTGGTTGTGGAGCGGAACGAAGGCCAAGGGCAGGTTTAGCCAGAAGGCATCGATGACCAAACCAAGTTAGGCGACTACGCAAGATCCAGCGTCATTAATGGGTCCGGCAAAGCCGGACCCACCAGATCTAGTGCCATTCCTATGGCACCAATGCGGCCACCGGGCGAGCCTGCATCACCTGAGCAGCCCGTTCGTAGTGATGGGCCACCTGAAGCAGGCGGGGCTCCTCAAGCACTCCGGTAATTAGCTGCAGGCCAATGGGCAGACCCTCGAGATCGAAGCCGCATGGCACATTAATGGCAGGCAGGCCAGCCATGTTCGCCGGGATAGTGAGCAGGTCGGCCAGGTACATGGCCAGGGGATCGTCATTGTGAGAGCCAAAGCCAAAGGCCGTGGTGGGCGATGTGGGAGTGAGCAGCACGTCCACCGCCTCAAAGGCCCGATCAAAGTCACGGCGAATCAAGGTGCGCACCTGCTGGGCTTTCTTGTAATAAGCATCCACATATCCAGCTGACAGGGCGTAGGTGCCGATCAGGATGCGGCGCTGCACCTCATCACCAAAGCCCTCGGCCCGACTACGGGCAGTCATCTCGGCAAGGCTGGTGGCATCCGGGGCCCTGTAGCCATATTTGACGCCGTCGTAGCGCGCCAGATTGGCAGAAGCCTCCGAGGGCGCAATCACGTAGTAGGTGGCGATGCCGTCGTTGAAGCGGGGGCAGCTCACATCGACCAGCTCGCAGCCAAGGGCCTCGAGCTGGGCGGCAGCTGCCAGCACCGCAGCCTTCACCTGGGGATCAAGGCCCTCGGCCTCGAAGCACTCGCGCACAATGCCCACCCGCAGACCCGCGACTGGTTGGTCTAGGGCGGCAACGTAATCGGGCACTGGGGCCTGCAGGCAGGTGGCATCGCGGGGATCTGCACCGGCGATCACCTGCAGCAGCTCAGCAGCATCGGCCACCGAGCTGCTGAAGGGGCCCACCTGGTCGAGGGAGCTGGCAAAGGCAACCAGGCCATAACGGCTGACGCGGCCATAGGTGGGCTTCAGGCCGACTACCCCGCAGAAGGCAGCGGGCTGGCGAATCGAGCCGCCGGTGTCAGAACCAAGGGAGGCGATGCACTCGCCAGCGGCCACAGCGGCGGCGCTGCCACCGGAGCTGCCGCCAGGCACCCTCTCGGGGTTCCAGGGGTTGCGGCTGGGGCCGAAGGCTGAGGTCTCGGTAGAGCTGCCCATGGCGAACTCGTCGAGGTTTGTCTTACCAAGCAAGACACCACCTGCTTGCCAGAGGCGTTCGGTGACGGTGCTCTCGTAGGGCGGCACGAAGTGCTCCAGCATGCGGCTGGAGCAGGTGGTGGTGACACCTTTGGTGCAGAGGTTGTCCTTGATCGCCAGGGGGATACCTGCCAGGGGAGGCAGGTCTTCTCCTGCGGCGCGGCGGGCGTCGATACGATCCGCATCTGCCCTAGCCCGTTCAGCGGTGACCTCGAGATAGGCGTGGACAGTGGGATCTACTGCCTCGATTCGTGCCAGATGGTGATCGGTAAGTTCACGGGCCGAAACCTCGCCCTTGCGCAGTTGTTGACGCCATTCGGCAATTCCCTGCTCCCGCGAATCGGCGATCCCCATCCACCCTGTTGCTAGCAAGTCTGGACGCTATCAGCAAGCCGCAACGGCCAGGAGCCCTCAGTCGAGCTCGGTGAGTGGTTCCCCCCTACGGGTGCGGAGCAACTGGTGATCCAGGGAACCGGGCGACTCGGCCTTGAGGTCGTTCAAAAAAGCCGAGAGATGGGTTTCAAGCGTGCCGCGACGCACGAAGGGGCCAAACCAATAGACAGCGTTTGGGGAATGGGTTTCAACCCGTGCCCACCAGGCCAGGCCCAGAGCATTAGCGCAGCTGCGCACCGGCCACAGCAGGGGATTCATCAGGCAGGGTCGGCAAGTTGAACATTCTGCCCGGCGACGGTACCGGCCCCTAAGTGCAGAGTCACAGCTGAATGTCCCCCAAAAAGCCGGACTTGCTTGACGGGTCGAAACCGAGCTCAAGCACCGTTTCCTGCTCAGGCGGAATCGCAGCTGCGCTCTGCTCCTCCGCTACTACCTCTGGCTGTTCCTCAGCGGGTTCCTCTGCCAGGTGCTCTTCCAGGTCCTCTCGCTCAAGCTCAAGCTCAGGCTCTTGCTCGTGGAGAAGCTCGAGGGAGTTGTCTGACTGGTTTGGAGAAATGTTTTCTGCCGATGCATAGCTCTCCTCTACAGCCTGGGGGGCCTCGCCTACATCGGGCCTAGCGGCTGGAGCGGGCAGCTGGGGGCGCACCAGACGCGGAGCGGGCTGGGAGCCGGTCAAACCCTTCATCCAGCCACGCCGAGCGACTTCATAGAGCAACAGGGCGGTAGCCACCGAGGCATTGAGGCTGGGTGTGGCACCACGCAGGGGGATGCGGACCAGCTGGTCGCAGTTGCGGCGCGTGAGCATGGAGAGACCATCGCCCTCAGAGCCCGTGACAATCACTAGGGGCCCTTCCAGATCGGCCTCCTCCAGGCTGACGGTGCCCTCGGCCGCCAAACCCACGACTCGATAGCCCTCCTGCTTGAGGGTGTCGAGGGCACGATTGAGATTCACCACCCGGGCTACGGGCAGATGTTCAAGGGCACCGGCGGCCACCTTGGCAACCGAGCCGGTGAGACCTGCACTGCGGCGCTGGGGCAACACCAGGCCATGGGCACCCAGGGCCTCGGCACTGCGCACAATTGCTCCAAGGTTTTGGGGATCGGTGAGACCGTCAACAGCCATCAGCAAGGCTGGCTCGCCAATGGTTGCGCAGCCTTCCATCAGGGTCGGCAGATCGAGGGTCTCGGCAGCCGCTGTCTGCAGGGTGATGCCCTGGTGCACGGCACCACCAGTGAGCTGACCCAGGCGCGCCCATGTGACTTCCTCCACCAGCACACCCGAGGACTTGGCCTCGCGCAGCAGCTGCAGGAATTTCGGACTGAAGCGCATTTCCGGCGTGCACCAGACCCGGTGAATCGGGCGACCGCTTTCCAGAGCAGCCTGAGCCGGGTGGCGGCCCCAGATCAGGTCGGTGCTGGGATCGACGCTGTGGCGCTCCGCATCACCGCTAGGGGGCAGGCTGTCGGCATCGACGATCAGAGGCTTGGCAGCGAACCGACCCGGCGTGGGGCGGCCCCCTCCATCAAAACGGCGACCTTCGGATCGACCGCCCCCTTCAAAGCGACGGCCATCGGGGCGACCCGAGTCAGGACGGCGGCCCTGGGGACGGCCTTCAAAGCGGCCAGCGGGCCGCCGGTCGTAAGGCTTGCTGTCTGAGCCGGGGCGATCGCTGGAAAAACGGGGGGCAGTAGGTCGGTCGAAGGACGGACGATCAGCGGAAAAGCGCTCTGGCCGGCGGTCGCCATAGGGACGGTCGCTGTCACCGCGCCGTTCAAAGGGCCGGCGTTCACCGCGACTGCTAGGGCGATCGGAGGAGCCATCCCGGCGGGGTTGGAATCGAGATACACCGCGGGGAGTGGAGGCGGCACCGGGTTCGCGCCTGCCATCTCTGTCCTTCGGGCCCTCACGCCCCTCGCCGGCTCCCTCGCGGCGCCATTCCGGCTTAGGACCGCTGAAGCGGGGCGGGCGGCCAGCCCCGCGGGCGCCGCCCCCCGTCCTCTTCTCGGGACGGCGTTCAAATCGTGGGCTCATGGCGAAGTCTGCAGGTTATGGATCGTTCTCCTTCAAGTGATCTAGCAGCTCGGCTAACCGGACGGGGTCGTGGAGAAACAGCCAACCGAGCAAGGCCTCAAGGCCAGTGGCCTGGCCATAGGCCGCCGCATCCCCCCGACGGGGGCCCCGGCCGGCCCGGTTGCGACCGCGGCGCACAAGATCGCGTTCTGCATCACTGAGCTGCTGGTCAAGCCTCTCAAGAGCTCGAGCCTGGGCATCAGCACGCACCACCTGCACAACTTCCTGGTGCAGGGTCTGGGAGCGACCAGGACGCTGACAGCGCTGCAGGCGGTGATGAAGTTCCCAGACCGCATCACCTAGCCAGGCCAGCTGCAGGGGGCCTAATTCGGCATGGGGAGGCTGGGCGGCGAGGCCAGCCAGCCAGCTCGTAGCTGGCCACAGCTCCGCACTGTCCTGCTTAGGCGGCGAGGTTGCCAAGTGCTGTGTCGAGGTCGGGCTGCAGGTGCAGAAATTCTTCCAGACGCACCAGCTTCACGGTCTGCACAACCCGGGCGTTACCAACCACCAAAAACTGTTGCCGATCGCTGTTGCACTGCTTGGCAAGCTGCACAAGGGCGCCAAGACCGGAGGAGTCGAGGAAGTCGATGTGGCTGAGATCGATCACCAAAGGCTGACCATTGCCTCGGTGAGAGGCCACAAATTCACCGAACTGTTTGTCGGAATAGGCATCGAGCTGGCCAGTGAAGCAGAACAGCTGGCAGTGAGCCTGCTGCTCGAAGCCCCCTCGCAGAGACACCGTCAATCGCTGCAGGTCGTTGATGGCTCCAGCCCTCAATCCGTTCTGGGCCGAAGTGTAGGGAGCAAATTTGCCACTGCAGAAGACGCAACAAAAGTGCGTCAGCGGCGGGCAGCCATCAGGGCCGCGAAGCGACCGAAGTGATGGTCGGCATCGTGGGGTCCGGGACTTGCCTCCGGGTGGTATTGAATGCCAAACACCGGAGACTCAAGCATCTCAAGCGCGGCCACGGTGTGGTCGTTCAGATTGCGGTGGGTGACCCGCACCCGGTCTTCGGGCAAGGTGTCTGGGTCTAGTGCAAAGCCATGATTTTGGCTGGTGATCTCCACCTGACCGGGGCTGCCGCAAGGGTGGTTCAGGCCGCGGTGGCCGTAACCCAGCTTGAAAGTTGTGCCCCCGAGGGCTAGCCCCAGGATCTGGTGGCCCAGGCAGATGCCAAACAGGGGCAGATCGGGCTGGGCGATTAGGCCTTTGGCGAGCTCAATGCCACTGCTAACAGCGGCCGGATCGCCAGGTCCGTTGGAGAGGAACACTCCCTCGGGATTCTGACTGAGCACCTGCTGCAAGCTGGCATCAGCGGGGAGCACGGTCACCTCGCAGCCGTGGGCTGCAAGACGTTCAAGAATCGCGCGCTTGATGCCGAAATCGATCGCCACCACCCGGTAGGGGCGATCGAGCGAGGGCTGAAGACGGGCATCGAAGGCCACCCCGCAGGCTTGATCCCAGTGATAGGGCTCCGGGGTTGAAACTAGCGCCGCCAGATTGAGGCCCTGCATGGAAGGGGCCGCACGCACCTGATCAAGAAGGGCCGCCGCCGAGGTGCCATCACTGCAGATCGCGCCGTTGATGGCGCCGCCATCGCGCAGATGACGCACCAGTGCCCGGGTATCCACAGCGCGAATGCCTACTACGCCATGGCGGAGAAGCCAGCCATCCAGGTCCCCTTGGGAGCGCCAGCTACTGGGGCGAGGTGAAAGCTGGCGGGCGATGACTCCCCGCACATGGGGGCAATCCGCTTCCTGGTCAGCGTCGTTGACACCGGTATTGCCCAGTTCTGGGTAGGTGAAGGTGACCAACTGACCGGAATAACTCGGGTCAGTCATGACCTCCTGATAGCCGGTCATACCGGTGTTGAACACCACTTCTCCGATGGCCGTGCCCCGTGCCCCGAAGGCTTCACCCCGCAGCACAGTTCCGTCGGCCAACACCAGCAAGGCAGTAGCAGCTGGCTCGCTCACGGGTTCAGGGCAATTATTCCGATCATCCCGCAACGGGGGCAGGCAGGGCATTGCGCAGCCGCTCCAGAGCCAGCCAGCCAGCGCCACCGGCAAGGGCCTGCTGGGCCTGACTCAGGCCATTGGCCACCGAGTCGGTCAAACCAGCAGCCCATAGCACCAGCGCCGCGTTGAGGGCCACCACATCGGACTGGGCGCGACTACCTCGACCCTGGAGCACCGCTTCGAGGATTGCTTGGTTGGTGGCCAGATCTCCTCCTGCCAGATCGGTGATCGGGGCCAGCTCAAGTCCCAGGGACTCCGGATCAAGCTGGTCGCTGCGAACCGTTCCGGACTCCACCAGGCGCAGCGAATTCACTCCTGCCAGGGAGGCCTCATCAAGACCGCCGTGGCCATGCACCACCACTGCCCGACGCAGCCCCAGTCGCGCCAGCGCTTCAGCCATCGGATCGAGCAGATCAAGCCGGGCCACCCCAATCACCTGGGCCTCGGGCCGCAGGGGGTTCACCAGTGGGCCCAGCAGATTGAAAACAGTCCGCACACCCAGACTGCGGCGCAGGGGTGCCAGGCCCACCAGAGCTGGATGCCAGCCTGGAGCAAACAAAAAGGTGACTCCCGCGATGGGTAGGGCGCCAATCACCAGCTCTGGTGGGGCCTGCAGGTCAATGCCTGCGGCCTCGAGCACATCCGCGGAACCCACCCGCCCACTGGCGCTGCGGTTGCCATGTTTAGCCACATAGGCGCCGCAGGCGGCCGCCACAAACGCCACTGCCGTAGAAATATTGAAGCTGTCGGCCCCATCGCCACCAGTACCGCAGGTATCAACAAGAGCCAGGGAGGGACGGGCAGCCGGCAGCGGACAGGCCTGGCGCAACACCACTGCCATGGCCGCCAACTCCTCACCACTCACTCCCTTGGCCCGCAGGGCGGCCAGCAGCCCCCCGGTGAGCACTGGATCGATCTGTTCAGCCAGCCAGCCCTGCATCAGCGTGGTGGCCTGCTGAGCGGACAGCGACTCTCCACCGAGCAACTGGTCCAAGAGGGTCGGCCAGGACTGAACAGTTGCCATAACTAGAAAAAAGCCCGGGTGCAAAGCACTCCGGGCCGGGTGATGGGGACTTCCCCACTATCACCCGAAGAGGGGAAAAATGGCGATGGCTGCCTTGGCGAGTTGTCAGCTCTGCTCCTGGTCGGCGGTATCGAAGCTTGAGCCCACCGCCTCACTCGCCGCCGGGGCGGGCCGGAAACCCTCAGCCCAGATTGCCTGGGTGCGGCTGTGCAGATCGTCCCGGCTCATGCCCCAGAGGCGCAGGGCCTTGGCTAGGTCGGAGCTGAGATCACGGGCACCGGGAAAGGCCTCATATCTCATCAACAAGCGGGCGGCATCAACCAGGTGGGCGTCGGCTGGCACCTCGGCAGCAAGCAGCCGATCCACCACATCCCGATCGGTCGCATAAAGCGGATGACATTGGTCGCTGCTGCCGGATTGGGACGGATCGGAAGCCATGGCGGAGCCTTTGCTGAAGCCAGCCTGCCTGAAAAGCAGCTCCCTAGGTTGGTGGCACCTGTGCACCCGGCCCCTGATGGGAGCCATTCGGCTGGATCTGATTGGTCGCTACCTGCGACCCCATCGCAAGGTGGTGATGGTTGGCGTCGCCGCCCTTGTGGTGGTGAACCTGCTGAGCGTCTCAATCCCCTTACTGGTGCGTCGGGTAATCGACGACCTTCAGGATGGATTCGCTCTCCAGGACGTGCTGACTCAAGCGGCCCTGATCGTCGCCCTGGCGACGGTGATGGGAGCGGCGCGGCTTTATTCCCGAATGTTGGTTTTCGGGGTGGGGCGCCAGGTGGAGGCAGACCTCAAGCAACAGATTTTTGATCACCTGCTGAAGCAGGAACCTGGCTGGGTGCAGACCACCGGCAGCGGCGAAGTGATCAGCCGAGCCACCTCCGATGTCGAAAACGTGCGCAGGCTGCTGGGCTTCGCCGTGCTCAGCCTCACCAACACCGTGCTCGCCTACTCCCTGACGTTGCCGGCGATGCTCTCCATCGACGCCTGGTTGACCCTTGCGGCGGTTGGGCTGTATCCGCTGATGTTGATGGTGGTGCGCCTCTTCGGCGGTCGCATGATGCGCCAACAACGCCGCCAGCAGGAGGCCCTGGCCTCTCTGAGCGACCTGATCCAGGAAGACCTTTCCGGCATAAGCGCCATCAAGATTTACGGCCAGGAGAGCACCGAACAGGCTGCCTTCGCCGGTCGCAATCGCATCTACCGGGATGCAGCCCTTAATTTGGCTCGCACCCGCAGCACCCTGTTCCCGCTGCTGGAGGGCATCTCTTCAATCAGCCTGCTGCTACTGCTCGCTCTAGGCAGTGGCCAATTGGAGAGTGGACGCCTCAGCATCGGCGACCTTGTCGCCCTGATCCTTTTTGTGGAACGGCTGGTGTTCCCCACGGCCCTGCTGGGCTTCACCCTCAACACTTTCCAGACTGGCCAGGTGAGCCTGGAGCGGGTCGAGGAGCTGCTGAGACGCCGGCCCTTGATCGTTTCTTCAGCATCACCAACCCCCCCAGCCCGGCCAAGCCGGGGGGCTGTTGAGGCCCGGGGCCTAACTGTGCGATACCCCAACGCCCCCCGACCAGCACTGGTGGACGTCAGTTTTGAGCTCCACCCTGGAGAGCTGGTAGCGGTGGTGGGACCCGTGGGTTGCGGCAAAACGACCCTGGCCCGGGCCCTTGGGCGCATGGTTGAAGTAGATCCAGGCCAGCTTTGGCTCGATGGGGTCGACATCACCGATCTGGAGCTAGCTGAGCTTCGGGGCCAGGTGGGGCTTGTACCCCAGGAGGGCTATCTGTTCACCGCCAGCCTTGCCGACAACCTGCGCTACGGCGAGCCTGATGCGCCCCTGGAGCGGGTAGAGCTGGCAGCTCGCCAGGCCAGGCTTGAGGGAGACATCAAGGGATTCCCCGATGGTTACCAGACCCTTGTCGGGGAGCGGGGCATCACCCTGAGCGGCGGCCAGCGCCAGCGCACAGCACTGGGAAGGGCCCTGCTGGTGCGTACCCCGCTGTTGGTTTTAGACGACGCCCTGGCAAGCGTCGACAACACCACCGCTGCCGAAATCCTGCGCACAATTCGCCTCGAGCAAGCCAGTGCCCTAGCTAACAGTCAAGGGTTGGGTCGCACCGTGCTGATGATCAGCCACCAGCTCTCGGCCGCGGCCGCCTGTGATCGAGTGCTGGTGCTCGAGGAGGGGCGGCTGGTGCAGCAGGGGCACCACAGCGAGCTGCTGGCTGAGCGCGGTACCTACCAGCGCCTCTGGGACCGAGAACAGGCAACTGAACAACTGAAGGCCGCCGGCTGATCTCAATACTTGTTGAGCTGTTCAGTCAATCGAACCGGATGGGGCTTAGGTGGGTTGTGTCGCCTTTCGCGTTCCCCGCCCAGGAGCCCCCATGGAGCCAGTTGCCCCGTTTTCCGGCTTGCCCTACCGGCTGCGCTGCACCCTGACCTTCGGCGATATTTACGGTCAGATCCTGATCTGGATGCTGGTGATATTTGCCAGCCTGGCGGCTGGTCTGGCCTTGATGGGGGCTAGCAAGCCGATTTTTGCGCTGGTGGGTGTGGGTCTGATCCTGGTTCTTTCCCTGCCATTCCTGCTGTTCGCCTTCACCACCACCCTGCTTAACCACATCGCCTTTGAGCCAGACGCAGCACCTAAAGGGACTGCCTAGGCTCGAATTTAATTGCGATAACCAGCGTGTTCGGGCTGTTTCAGAGCACTCCTCAGGCCCAAGCCCCCCACGCTGTGCTGGGCACTCCGATCGAAGCGGCCCCCAAGGCCGGCCAGGCGGAAGCAGTCTTTGGGTGTGGTTGCTTCTGGGGAGCAGAAAAGGGCTTTTGGCGCCTGCCTGGCGTTATCACCACGGCGGTTGGCTACGCCGGGGGCTCGATTCAGCAACCCAGCTACGACCAGGTGTGCTCCGGCCGCACCGGCCACAGTGAGGTTGTGCGGGTGGTCTGGGATACATCCCTGATCGATTTCAGTGATTTACTCAAGCTGTTCTGGGAATGCCACGACCCCACCCAGGGGGATCGCCAGGGCAACGACCGAGGCAGCCAGTACCGATCGGTCATCTACATAAACGATGCTCACCTGCTGACCCTGGCAGAAGCCAGCCGCGACGCTTACCAGGCCCTTCTGAGCAGCGCTGGCTTCGGGGCGATCACTACGGAGCTGCGCAGCAACCAAACCCTTTGGTTTGCCGAGCCATATCACCAGCAGTATTTAGCAAAACCAGGCAGTCGCCCCTACTGCTCGGCGCAGCCGAGTGGCCAGAGGCTCGGCAACTTCGCGGGCGCCGCCTACAAGCTCGACCCACGAGTGTGGTCTGCTTACGACTGGTCTGTGGCCCACTGCGTTCTGCGGGGGGACAATGACCCTATTCAGCTGGCCTGACCGTGTCCCTGCCGCTGCTTGCCATTGCCCTGCTCTCAATGGGGTCGCCCTGGTGGGAGGACTACGGCATCACTGAAAAGTTCATTTGCCCCGATCAGCGCCCGGTCACCCTGGAGCGCAATGACGCCCAGGCTTCACTCCTCGCCGGGCGCTCACGCTCCACCCTGTTTCGCGAGGCTTCAGACCTGCCTGGCATTCGCTACCGCAACGGGCAGCTGACCCTGATCCTCAGGGGTGATGTGCTGACCATGGAGCAACAATCCTTCCGGATGGAGTGCCTACGCACGGAGCAGGTATGAGGAGGACTTTGCTGTGACCCCCTTACCCGATCGAGTGGTGATTCTCGGGGTGTTGATCACCCTGGGCCTCTGTTTTTCCCTGATCTTCTGGAGCGTCAAGTTGAACCCGCGGCCCGAGCCCCAGCTGCAATGGCGAGATAGGCCTTCAAGCCAGCCGTCTGGCTGGCAGAACGATTCCAACGCCCCCCTGCTGTGAGCAAGCTCGAGCCCAGGCCTCGCAAACGCCCATTGCATCCGCTGCCCAAGGGGCTGGTGGAGCTTTACGGGCTGTTGGCGGTGTTGTTTGTGCTCGTGCCGGAGTGGATGGCTGGCGGGGCCCTGCTGAGCTTCTCGGCCAATCGCAAGGGTTCCGACCTGCCTGCAGCCTCTGCCGTGTGGAGCCGATTGCCCGAGTTGCGGCTGGCCAGTCTGGGGGTCGGTGAACTGCGGCAGCTGGCCCGTCGCCTGCGAATTCCCGGATACGCGGTTCTGGGGCGGGAGCGGCTCACCGAACGGCTTATCCGACGGCTCAAACAGCGCAAAGCGCTGTGGTAACTTCAAATCGCCGGGGCGTAGCGCAGCTTGGTAGCGCACCACTTTGGGGTAGTGGGGGTCGCAGGTTCAAATCCTGTCGCTCCGATTTCAACCGACCACCAATTTTTTTGGTGAAGTCTCTTTTCCCACCGGCTTCCCCAGCCGGTTTTTTTATGTCCTGCCGCCCGGTGATCAGTGGAGCCTGGTGCTGACCCGGAGGCGTTTCAGCCAGAGGTTGACGCGCCGCCGCAACCGCGGCGGCACCTCCTGCAGCAACTGGCCCAGCTCATGGGCCGCCAACCGGCGCAAATCGCGCACATCGACCCGCCAAAGCCCTTCTGCCTCTTGAATCAGCCGCGCCCAGGTGCGGACGGCCTGCCAACGGAGCAGCCGCTGCTGCGGCATTCGACCAGCCATGGGCTCCATGGCAACTATCAATCCAGCCTGCGGAGGCCACGGCCAAATGGGGTGAACGGGCCGTTCGGCATCAGAGATTGGTACAAATTCTTTACAAACCACAAGTCCAAAAACCCGGGGCTCAGGCCGCCACCGAATCGGCCTCCACCCTCTGCACGAGGAAAGGTAGGGCCTGGGCTTGGCGCTCGCTAAGCCGGCGGCTCCAGGCACCCCGCACAGCCTCATTCCAACGAAAGCCTGCTTGCTTGGCCCGATGCCGTTCGGCGTAGGGGAGGTTGGCCCGGTAAAGCAGCCTGGGCTCTAGGGCTGCCACGAGGAGGGCTTCCAAGTCGGAGCAGCGCTCCAACACCTGAACGAGATACGTGCAATCGGTGAGGGCCCGATGGGCAGCCCACACCGGCACCCCATAGGCCAGGGCCAGATCGCGCACCGAAGGGGCCGAGCGCAGGTGCCGCTCAGGCGGCCACTCGATGTCATTCATCGAGCAGATCCAGGGCTTTTCAATTGGTGGCAGCGGTTTTATGCCAAACCACTGGGCATCAAAAGCAGCGTTGTGGGCGAGCACAGCGTCGGCCACCGCCAGCAGGGACTGGAAATGCTGGAGGCCCGCCTGCCATGGCTGGGGTAGGCAAGTCACCATTGCAGCAATGCCGTTGACATGCTCTGCAGGGTTCGCCGCCGCCGGTAGCAGGAAGGAAACCTGGCTCAATACCGACCGACTGGGCACGTGAAATAGAACGGCCCCAACCTCGATGCACTGGGCTGAAGCGGGGTCAAGCCCCGTGGTCTCTGTGTCAAGAACCAGCAGGGTGGTGGGCTGTAGCTGGGGCTCGGCGGGCACCAGGCTCAGCAGGTCGCTCTGGTGCCAGAGGCTGGGCTGTTCCTCGATCGGGCCAGTCAAGGCTGCTTGCGCTGCTAAACCCATCGTCCCAGTCCACCGCTGCGGCAACCAGGGGCAGCTGCCTAGGGTTAAAGGAGAACTTCATGTTTGCTGATATGGGCCTAACCGCCGGAGACCGAGCCCCGCTCGTGGCCCTCAGCGATCACACCGGCAGCGAGCGCCGCAGCGACCAACTGGCCGGCAAGGCCTTGGTGCTGTTTTTCTATCCAAAGGACGACACACCGGGCTGCACGGCTGAGGCCTGTGCCTTCCGCGACAGCTACGCCGACCTCCAGGCTCTGGGGGCTGAGGTTTGGGGTGTCAGCGGCGATGATCTGGCCAGCCACCAGCGCTTTGCAAGCCGCCACAACCTGCCATTCCCCCTATTGGTGGATGGGGGCAACTCACTGCGCAAGGCCTTCGGGGTGCCAAGTGTGCTCGGCTTGCTGCCAGGCAGGGTCACTTATGTGATCGATGGTGAAGGGGTGATACGTCACGTGTTTAACAACCTGCTGGATG
>Ga0105105_10000136_pt1 | contig 34572 bp, 45 predicted proteins | sample PPLLaktember2015_4_FD_79108 | JGI IMG/M metagenome (GOLD analysis project Ga0105105, IMG submission 79108) | Freshwater sediment microbial communities from Prairie Pothole Lake near Jamestown, North Dakota, USA - PPLs Lake P8 Core (1) Depth... | ecosystem: Environmental > Aquatic > Freshwater >...
AAGGAGGACAATAATGTTTATCAATCCATTCAAGTCAGCAAAGCTGGGAGATTATCGTATCGAGAAAAATAAGTCAGGAGAATATAGAATAACTCAATATAGTTTGGCATATAATTATGCTTGGGGTAAGAGTGATTACTACTGGAAATCTCAATGTGAGTCTATACTAACTATAGAAGAAGCAAGAGCTAAGCTAAAGAAACTAAATAAACTAAAAGAAAATATACAAAGAATAGAAGAACAAATAATCTGGGAACCAATTAACGAGGAGACTAATTAATGAATTGGTTTTATGATACATTTCAAAGAATATTATTAGGGTTTATTATAATTGTGACCTGGGGAATTGTATTTGGGTCTGTTATAGGAGCATTTGTTTGGCTTATCTATGCTCATAATCAATTAGTAGCAGGGAATCTAGATTCGGTCTACCCTATTGGCACATTAGGTTTACTGGGGATGTCTTATTTTATCGGCAGGCATTACTTAAACTAATTAACAAACGAGGAGAACACTAATGAACAATAAAAAGATAACTAAAGATAAACGTTACACAACTAAATCCGGTATTGAAGTGGTTATATATCAAGTATACAATCAGTCAGGATATTGTGTTCACGGAGCTGCTAGAATTATTCCTGACGGGGATTGGACAACTCAATCTTGGCTTGCGGACGGTAGATACTCGTCAGATACACCAAGTTCAATGGACCTAATCGAGCTGATACCGAGGATACAACGTACTTATTTTATAAATATGTATCCTTATATCTGTTCAATATTATACAATACAAGATCTGAAGCAGATCGTAGTGCTGATTCAAGTAGAATAGCTTGTGTAAAAATAAACATCGACGTTGAACGTGGTCACGGATTAACTAATTATAATAACTATTAAGGAGATTAAAATATGAATAAACATAAGATAGATATGAACAAACGTTACGCGACTAAATCAGGTTGTGAAGTGGTTATATATCAAATACATGATCAACCAGGATACGGGGTGCATGGTGCATATAAGTCTTATCTTCATAAGGATTGTTCATGTTGGATATCTAAATCGTGGACATCCTCCGGTGAAGATATATCCGGTACAGAGTCTCCAATGGATTTAGTTGAACTGAGACCGAGGATACAACGTACGTATTTTATAAATTTGTACCCTAATAATGTTGTAGGAGGGACATATGATAAAAGAGCGGATGCGGCTAAATGGGCCACATCAAATAGAATAGCTTGTGTTGAAATTAACATCGACGTTGAAGAAGGAGAAGGATTAACTAATGGTAACTATCATTATATAATGGCTTAAAAATAGAAGAGGAGATTAAAATATGAACATTAAAATCAACAAATTAAAAGAAGAAAAAGCGGCACTAATCAGACAATTAGGCCACATCGAAGAACAAATCAATGAGCTAAAAAAACAAATTGATCGTGTGGTAGACGATAAAATCCCAGTCCAAAAACAGATTGATGACATCAACGAGATACTTAATCTATTTATTCAACAGAAATGATAAGGAGTTCGTGTGAAAAATAATCTCATACATATGAATACAAGGAAAGAGACGCAGCAAAACAACGAGCTTATGATTAAACTAGCTATCAAACGAACACAAGATATCATTAATTAAAAAAATTACAAAAAAGCTAAAGTTTTTTCTTGATATTCCGATAAGATATATGTATGACACGAAACGAATAAACAATAAGGAGATAAGTTAGTATGCACAATAATAAAAAAGAAAAGCAATTTGAAAAGATACGTGTTAGAAATATTTGGGGAAATCTTGAGTATTTTTTAGGAGAAGGTGAACTTAAAAAAGGTCAAGAATTATTGTTTCAATTTCCTGATGGTGCTACTTGTAGATGTATGGTTGAAGGCAAGCAATACAGCGAAAGTATATGCGATATGGGCCACGAATACACCACAACATCAACAAGATTGTTTATTACTAAGAATGTTTCAGGTATTTTGCTCGAAATTCCTTTAGAGTCATTAAAAGCTCAAGTAGATAACAAACAATAAGGAGATATTGAGATGTTCAAGAAAATATTAGATGAATTTAAATTATCAGCACAAGATGGCTGGCTATTATTGGTAGCCGCTGTTATAATATTAATCGTACTGTTATCTAGCTGTGTTACTTTCAACAAAGCTAAAACAAAACGAGCAGGGTTTTTTGTTGAGAAGATTTTATAACAGGAGTGATCAATGGCCCGAAGACGATACTGGAAAAAACACTTTCGTAATTTATTTTATATACCGGAACCATTGATGAACGGGAAGCCGTGTCCGAAACACTACAAATCATTAGTGATCAAGTTCCGTATACGATTATACACCGATCTCAAACACTGTAGGGAGTTGTTTCAATGATAGCTTACTATAAACAAACAGCTAGAATACCACAAGAACGAGATGATTATGGAGATCACTCATTTAGACATGACGCAGTTACTATGTATGATGTGTACACAAAGAAATCTAAACGAACTACAGTATCAAACTTTCTTGCAACCTTCCGTAAAGAAAAAGATGCCATAGAATTCGTAGAAAAATATAACAACCAAGATAGACTTGATCATTTGGAACTAATAGAGTCTTTCGTTACAGATCTAAACAATTTACAACGACAATTTTTGAATCAATATAACCAGCTCAACCCTTTAATAACTACCATCAAATCTGTACAAGATCAATTACTGAAATGTTTAAATGAGTATAAGGAAGAGTATCATACAAATTTATACGAACTTAACATATGTAAGTTTTTACAATTTAAGGAGTACCAATAATGAAACTAGAAGTAGGTAAATATTATAAAGTCCGAGATCCGAAAGCCACAGGCGTAATCAAAGTAAGAATAGATAATATATCTACCGATAGAACTAATAAAGATGAACATGTTACTACTACATTATTTAAGGAAGATGGTACTATGCCCTTAGCTTCCTGTTCTATAGAAGGCAAGTGGTATGGTACAAAAGAATCCTCATTAGATCTAGTAGAAGAGTATCACGAGCCACCTAAATCAGTTTGGGATCTAAATATAAGTGATTCGTATTATGTATTGTGCGACACTGGAGGCACTACATACGTAACATGGTTTAACGTGAAGGGTGACAAGGATATCAGAAATCAAGGCAATGCTTTTCTAACAAAACAAGAAGTTGAAAAAGAATCTCGTAAACGTGAACTCGAAACTAAGATCACTAAACGGATCGCTGAACTAAACGAAGGATGGGTTCCGGACTGGAATACCTTCACATACAAGCATACTATCGAATTTGCTGAAGGGTATTTACTTAATACCCAATACATTCGCACGAAGACTGTGGCTAACAAATTTTATTTAAGGACTAGTAAATTAGCTGAACAATTAGCTAAAGAATTAGAAACAGAATTAATGGAGTTCCTTCAATATTAAGTAATTTAAGGAGAACCTAAATGAAACTAACTGACGAACAAATTAAATACATAAATGAAATCATAGGCGAGTATGGACATCGAACTCGATTGGATTCTTTATGCACCCACAAGCGTAGTGATAAATTATTTAAGACTATTCGAGGATGTGGTTGTTGCGAAGAGGATAAACCGATAGAATCGTTATCTGAATTAGAATCTCTAGTAGATGAATATTGTTTAGTCGCAGCCAAACTGGCTGAAATAACTAGTTATTTAAAGGAGACACCCGACGAAGTGAACGAAACTAATATAGTGGATAAATCAAAGGAGGAACCAAATGAAACTAAATAACACGAACGAAGTGAGGAGGATAATTAATGGAATGGCTAATAGCTTTAATTTGGCTAGATGCATTTAAGTTCCAAGCTAAAGGAGAACAACCCATGAGTAACAAAGATAGCTCAACTAAATATTCTGATGTATCCTTCTGGGATCGTAGTGTAACCTTTGTAGAAATGGTATTAATAGTATGCCTGTTTATGTATCTATTTGTGTCTTCATTTATTTTATTACAAGGAATCAGTGCTGGCAGGGAAAATAAGATTAGACCTAAACTAAACATTGAATATTTATTCCCTGCTTATCGATTAGGAATATGGTTAATTCGACCACAACAGCAAGGAGAACCAAATGAATGAGTATCAAAAAGAAAAAATAAGATCAATCACTGAGGATTTAATTAAATTTATAACACCTCTGATAGGGGAGTATGGACATCTGACTAGATTAGATCATGTACAAATTTTGTACGATGAGTTACTTATGACTACTCAAGGTTGTGATTATTGCTGTGAGAACAATCCTCTACCTTCCCTAGATCATTTGGAAGCATTAGTACAAGAGTACTTTGCAGTAGGAATGAACTTAAATAAGATATTAAATTACCTCAAAGGGGGTACAATTTATATAAAGGAGTATGATCATGAGTAAACTAAAAGGAGTAATTAAAATGACCGGATTAATAATTGGGATATGGCTGTTAGCAGCAGCATGTGTGACTCCATTTAAACTAAACAACCAGGATTTTAGTTCAACGGAATACATCCGAAACGTTACGGTGTTGTGTCCGAACGGAGTCAAAGAATTCAACCCAGTATCGGGGAGAGTAATATGTCAGCCGTGATCAGACTGATCCAATCAAATCAAATAGATACGTCGTTTAAACTAAATAATAATATACTTAATAATCCAGCAACAAGGAGAACTAATGGATAAATTGATAACAGCTATAGTGATATTAGTTATGTTTTATGCTGGTTACAAGGTAGCAGATCTCCGTAATTGGTTTATCATAACACCTCCGAGTAAACCTGAACTAAGTATGGCTGTTACTACGGTGGTTGGAGATGTTGGAAAATCTAACTATAGTGTAAAACGAGATGTGTATATAAAAGATAGCATATGTAATACTATAAGAGATTGCATGAAGCAGTGTATATTACCTGATGAGTTTGTCTCTCCACCTGATCTAATTGAAGTGCAAGTAATATGTACAATAATAGATCCTGTCAAGGACGTGAGTTACACCATACAAAAAATATGTTGTCCATCAAACAAAGAATGTATTTACCATGAATCAAAACAACAAGGAGGATTATCTCATGATTAGATTGTTGGGGCTACTGATGTTAACTGGATGTGTCACCACCGCACCGCCCAAACCCAGGTTAAGTATAGCAGTTACTACCTTTGTGAAGGAAGACAATAAGGATAATTATAACGAAGAGAGATACATTTATACTAAAGACAACGCTTGTAACAATAGACAGGAGTGTTTTGAACAATGTATACTATCTACTGGATTTGTAAATCCACCTAATGTAGTTGAGATACAAATGTTATGCACTATCATAGATCCTGTCGCAGACATAAGAGAAACAATACACCAGATATGTCACTCATTTAACGAGTGGTGTGGTTATCATGATTTTAAAAAGGAGATCAAAAAATGAAAACGAACGTAACAAGAGACATCATCACATTAATTTTAACCCTCATTGTAACGGCAATAATATTCTTGACGATAACATCGGTGGCCGAATCTGCCACGTATCAAATCAAAAATCAAGAACGTTTGATTGTAGTGCCACTTGAGATTGAGGGTAATATTTTAAGTAAGGTAAAACAATTAGATGATTTGTCTAGTAAATCCAAGGAACCTGTAGATATTATAGTAAATAGTTTTGGTGGATCTGTGATAACTGGATCATTATTTATCGGAGCAATGGAACGAGCCAAACTCCGAGGCGTTAAGCTGAATTGCATAGTTACTGGATTTGCTATGTCAATGGGGTATCACATACTCAGTCACTGTGATAGACGAATGGCTTTAGAGTATAGTTATCTACTGTTCCATGAGGCGTATACAATTTATATTGGACTGTTAACAAAAACAAAAGCAATACGAGAAGCGAAAGAACTAATAACCCTAACCTCTAAATTAGAGGAATATACTAAAAAGACCATGGGTATATCTGATGCAGAGTTTAATAAACATAATAGATTGGAGACTCTGTGGACAGCTGAAACCTTAAATAATAGATATCCCGAGTTTATAGAAATAATACTAGACTGCGAAGGAATGCCTGCAACGATAGGATTATTGGGGGAGATGAGCGATTCGGCAAAAGCCAAATTAGAGAGGTTATTTCTACTGCATAAAACAAAACAATCAAAGATGAAACAAGGACGCAAGTAGAAAAAAGGCGAGTAATGTTAATATAGGGAGTGGCAATGTTGTACAAAGATTTCAATGATTACTGGCGTAATGGTCAGCATGGCTGCTCATCATGTAGCAGAGATGTAGCCGAAGAAACTTGGAAAGATCTCGAAGAAACAATCATGGCCAGTCGAGGAGACTGGGAGCAATTACTAGTCGAAGATTGTAAAAGACAGAAAGAACAGTATCTGCAGGATCTGCGAGATATGCATGAGTATCTAAAAGAATTTGATCTAGAGAAAGTCGCTGGTATAAAATTCCATCGCTGGCTTTTAGATAAAAGATTGGGCAGGGGCAGATATCAACAAGACCAAGAGTAGTGTTAATCTTTAAGCACCAATAAAACTAAACTTCATTGTTTTTCCGAAATTGTTATTTATCGCTGCTTTCTTTTGTGCGTATTGGTCCTTTAATAGTTGCAATCTCTGCAGAATCATTTGAGATAAATTCATGCCAGCCGATTGAGATACACCGTCTATACTAACGTTGACACTGTTGTATGGCAACAACACTGAAAAAACATCCTCAAGAAAACGTATAGTGGCAAGAGTGACAATCAAATCCCATACATTTGCAGGTAATTTATCTTGTTGATATCCTGCGGTGTACCAAGCCTCTATCATTGCTGGTTGGAATGCCCCGCGACCGAAACCCGTAATATAACTAAAAATACCACCAGCATTTGCAACTGCCGATGCGTCGGTGTGAACTGTAACAGCACCAAAAGCAGCGACAACATTTAATTTTCCTCTACGAAGAGCAATCCAGCCTGGAGGTATTGTATAGGTTTGATAACTATTGGAAACCCCTGGAGGGTTGTTTTGTGGATCTTGGCCTGGTATTACGGCCACGGTCTGTGTATGTGGATATTTTAACATCAATCGATTAACTCTTGTCGCTGGCCATCGCTCGAGATTCATTCCGAAGAAGTTTGATTCAAACATACCAGCAACATAATCGAATGACTGGAAGTGATCAACAGGTGATAAATTCATACAAGTTGACATTTCTATCTCAGTTATTGCCGACTCAAGAAAAGGTGCAGCATCATCAGGCACGAGTTCTTCATTAGACATGGGAAGCCTTTTAGGCAAACCTAGCAAAGCCTTTTTAAATACGTCTTCTGGCGTAGGGAATGTTTTAAAACGCTTTACCGCTCCTTCAAAACCCAATCCATCTTCTGCAGCGTACACTGGATATCCGTGATATTGCTGTCCGTATGTTGGTTGCGTCATCTTGCGATCCTTTCCAATAACATTCCAAATATTACAAATAAATCTATATTAAAAACCTGCCGATGTATTGAGTTTTTTTATAGCCCAATTTTGCGCCCATTTTTTAACAACCGCACCTTCTGTCAAAGTAAAAACCACAGTTCCACTTATTATATTAGTAGCTTCCGCTGAAACCAAAGATATTTTCATCAATGCTCTGAAGTTTGCATCTAAAACGGCTGTCTTTGTTACTGATATATTCATATTGGTGGTGCTTCCTATGTAATCACCTCTTTGGAAGCTGGCCTGTAATGACGAACCTACTGACGGCACATAAGGTCTATTGCCTAACGTATCGGATATCGTAATAATCCCCCAGATATCAACAGCAATTGCGCTCGTTATTGTCCAGAAATTGTCCGACGATTTTGCCCACGCATTTGGTGGTGTTATCATATTGACAGGGCTTACTTTTATCATGTGTCGCTCCCTTTTTTTATCAACTTTCGAAATTGCTTGGTTCTTAAAAACCGCCTCTATTTCTGTTTGCTACAATTTCTTTTATTTTATCTAACTGTTCACTGCTAATCTTTTTTCTTGGATCATCGCCATTAGGTAGATATTCGTCACCAGAGCTAGCATTACCATGCCTCTCTGCGCGGCGTTTTGATAAAACGTTTTTTAAAATATCTTCATATTCCGGACTTACGGAGTTTTCAATATCCTGGGTGACCGATGATGGCTCAGATGGCTGTCGATCTATTTCAGTTTTTTTTGACAATTGTGTATCTGCTGTTCTTGATTTGTTTATTTTTTTCTTTGTTTCCGTAGCTCCGAAAATACGATTTATTGGATTTGAATCCTCGTTTTTCAGAACGTTACTCATTCTATATTGATCAATCGATTTGAGTTTATCGTTTATGTTTTTCTTATCTTGCACCCGTTTGCGCCAAAAAGCCTGTTTGTCTGGATGAATCGAACCAAGAATAACTTCAGATGGTATATAACTAATTTTTGTACTATGTCCTTGTGCGGCCAGATTATGCAAATCTCTTTGCGCAGAATGAAATGCTGAAGCGTCTTCATTTTGTATTTTTTTTGATGTCCTGTCGTGAAAATCTGCGGCAAGTATGTGATCTTCTTTCGAAAAGCCATTATGATTTGGGTGATCAAAATACATATGCACAGGCTTGCCTGTTGGTAATGTTTTAGTTTCTGTTAATTTTGGTCTATATTTAAGTTTCATTCTAACTTCCCTTATTTACCAGAAAACCTATTCAAACTATTGGTTATCATTCCTCCTAATCCACCTGTATTAGTTGGAGCAGGTGGTGGAGGTGGTGGAGGTGGAGGGGTTGGTTCACTGCTACCACCGAAAGCGTTACGCAAACTAGCTACACCAGCTGGATTCAACGGAGCAGATGAGGCTTGAGGTGCTGTTTCTTGTTTTTTTAATGACTGCGATTTTTCAGCAGCTTCCGGAAGCAAACCCTGCAATTGTTTATTTTTTTCATCTCTGGCATTATCTATTGACTTAATGCCCATCGGGAATGTATTTTTCAAGCGGTCGATTCTTTGTTTTAAATTTTGAATTATCTGTGTTTTTGATTCATTACCTATTCTTGGCCATGACTTTTCGCCTTCTTGATCATTTTTTTTGATTTTTTCTGGTAATTTACCACCCAAATCTTCTTTTATAAACTCTTTTCCAACTTTCTTAGGTATACCGAGTGTAGATTCTCCTTGCGCCGCTGCACCCATTGCTCTGCGCTGTGCTTCACTTTTGGGTGGTTTTTGTAATAAATTAGGAGATTCTCCTTTTTTCAATATGTTGTTTTTAAATTCAAAATATTCATCTGCAAATACAATATTTTCAGATTTGCTTAAGCGTCTAACTTCCGTTGGCATCTCTTCTGGTAATCCGCTTTTCTTCATTGGAGTTCCACATTTTTGGCAACTTTCTGATTTCTTAGAAGAATCTACCCATTGATTGTGCTCTTGACATCCGCAACCGGAGCATTTGCCTTTCATTCCTTTGGATAATCCACCGCTGGCGTATTTGATCGATTTATTCATTTTGATATCACGCTCATGCTCATTCTTTTCGGCCAACGATTCATGATCAACTTCATCTGCGTCTTCGCAGTTCTGGCATTGAACATGTTCTCCTGTATCTGTCTTTGATCCGCATGTTCTACATCCCTGTTCTTTTGATTTCTTTATATCTTCCATCTTTTTTGAATTAGAATATGCCTTTATACCTCTCAACTCTGATATTATATTATTTATTTTTTCTAGAGAGTTTCTTATTCTTTGTTTTCTCTGCTCATCATTATCTATATTAGATCCCAATGTTTTAATATCAGATATGCTTGTTTTTTGTGGTTGATTTACAGATACTTTGGGTAGAATCTGTTTTGGTGCAGACAGTTTCACGTCTAATGATGGCTTTGCTGGCTGTACTTCAATGCGTTTTTTTGTTGCATTGAGCTTTTTGCCGGTTTTAATATCAACAACATCTTTAGCAAGGGACTCACTCTTAATTACGTGCTCTGGCAAGGGAGGTGGATTTCCCATTAATGCTTTATAGTGTTTATGACCTTGTTGCAAATGCCACATCGCACTTTCTTTATTTCCTTTACTTGATTCTATACCAGCCATCTTATTATGATGTTTGACCCTTTCTTTATGCTCTTCTGGACTCAAATCAGGGTCATAAGCTACTTTAGTAAAATCGGAAATTTCTGCCGGTTTTATTCTTGGGTCAGCTTTATTCATTTGCTCTAATTTTTTTTCCATAGCTGGTAATCCTTTTTTGTCGTCATAATATTTCGATCCAGATTCTTTAACATGATCAGCGGCAATCTCTTCTGGCGCCAAATTGCCATGTTCTTCTTTTTCTATTTTACTGCCTTTGTCGATAGCTTGCTGCTCTTCTTTTGAAAAATCTTTCTTTTCCATGCCTTGCGATTCTCCACCTGGCATTTTATTATATTTCATTTTTTGATTCCTTTTTTACTTATGGTTTGAGGCAGTGTATCTCTCATTTTCTTAAACTTATCAGCTATTTTATCGCTAACTTCAGAATATTCAATCTTTCCATTAACCTCTTTGACGGGAGTTGGTGTAGGGAATCCTGAGCTAGTGCCTACTCCAGCTTTTTGCTGAGCGTCGATTCGTTTTTGCGTCTCTTTTAGTTTGCGGCCTGTTTTTATATTTATGATATCTTTTTGTAAATATTCAGGCTTTTGGATGATGGACCTTTTCTGATTGTCAATTCCGTGTCCGTCCCTATTATCTTGGTTATTAGATGCTTTTGCCAGTTCTTTGTTATAATCATGTTCGTGATGTAACATCGCTATGGCTCTCATTTTGCCATGAGCCCCCATAGCTGCACTTTGTGCGATTGCATCAGGTTGATCAAAAGTCATCCAAGATGGCTCATAATCAGTATGTTTATGGGTATTGGACTTTTTAACTTTTTCTACAGGAGGGATACTAATATTTTCATTGTCCTTTATATCCTTGTTGTATTCACCAACTCCTTTGTTGTATCCACCAACATCAATCTCTTTTAGTCTCGATCCATGAGGAACTAAAGCTAAGTTATTCACACCAGATGCTGCATCCCAATCGTGATACCAAACAGGAGAATAACCATTAGCGGTAGCATCATCTATAGATTTGAAATATTTAGCATGTGGCTTGGATGTATCAATTAAATTATTATGTTTGCCGCCAAAAGACTGAATGACGTTAAAGTTAGGTAAAGATCTTAATCTCTCGAGAGGTAGATGCATAGATTTGGTATATAAATAGAATTTTTTCTCAGGAAATGCTTTAGCAATCTTGACAATATCGTTTAAGTGTTTTTCGTTTACAATGTCTCCTGTATCGTGCCAACGAACAATATCTCCGCTTTTTACATGAAATCTAACCATATCCGTGGCTTTGCCTGTTTTTTTATTAATTATTTGAACGTTCTTAGGTTGACTTAATAAAATATCTTTAAATCTTGGAAGATCTTTTATGTTCTCGTACATGTCTGGACTTGTGTCAACTTTAATCTTTTTGGGCGCATTCTTAAGAGCATGTATTGCTAAGTCCGCAAAATCTGCTCTGTGTACTAAACCAGAGTTTCTAGCCCTCAGTTTTAATGCATTACCCATAGCTTGTTGACCATTCATTCCATAACATGAACCATCTCCGCATCCCCCCCTTGCAGGACAATGGTGACCAGGGAGCGTGTTGCCAAAAGTAAGCACCCCCATCTGATTAACTTTTGGATTTCCTGTTCCTATTAATTGTTTTACTAAATCCTGTGTATTCATGGGCGCCTTAGAGTCTCTGGTCGCTATCGCCAATTTTGTCATCTCTATACCTTGTTGAAGGTATTTCATTGTGCGTTCAGCCATCTTCATATTACGATCACGTTTTTCTTTTGGTACGTCCTTACCGTAAGATGAAGAAACTTGGGCCAACCTAAGTGCTTTTTCATGTTTATGTAGTGTGTTTTGTAAGTTGCGTAAATGCTCATCAAGGCCATTCTCTGCGCTAGGTAAATGTTGAGGCATAATATTTGGATCGATTTTTAGATCTTTTTTATCTTTTGCTAAACCCTCATTTCTTGTAACCTGTGTTCTTACTGGCCCAGTTGTCTCCACTGCATTCTTTATGGTAGGCGCACCTGAAGCATCCTGTGTTGGTTTTTTTGACGCGCCGCTAACTGAAGACTTCTTGGTTTTTGGAACATCTTTCAGTTTTTCATTCATATTTTTAATAATTTCTGGATCGACATCAATCACCTCGGGTGGGTGAGGTTGTATCTCAATATTAGGCAAAGGAATCTTTTTTGCTGTTTCTTGCATCTGCTTTTTACGCGCCTGCTCTCTGAAAGCCTTCCAAAACTTAAAAGGCACTCCTTCTGGATCAATTCCTTGTTTTTCTTTTGCTTGTTGTATCAATAATTCTCTTTTTTCCTGCTCTTCTTTTTGTTTTTTTATATTTTTCTCTTTTTTGTTGTTAATGCCAACAACATTACTCTTTCTTAAGTTTTCTATCAAAGAAAACATAGATTTTACAACCTTAATATGACTTGTTTTTTTTCTTCCTGGGCGTTTTTTTGGTTCGTCCGTAGTAGAAGCAAGTCGAACATTCGGAATGCCGGTGCTACTAACTGGTTTTTCCTTGTTTGGTGATAAACTACCCGATTCCTTTTTTGACTGTTTATCTATTGCGGCTTTGAATTTCGGATCGTCATCACCCTTACTGCTTAAACCGGCGCCTATATTCAATCTTCTTTCAGCATACGGACTGCCAGCGGCTTTTTGTTTATCTAAAGCATCCCTTATTTTCTGTTGTGTTGTTCTTGTATCGCTAGATTGTTTTTTTCGGTTTAATATATCCCACATCCCCATAGGCCCCGATCGTTTATCTGTTTTTTTCGGGTCTTCGTCTTTTTTTAAGTTTTTTTGATTGTTGTCAGAATCATCAACATGATCAGATGTATGACTAATTTGTTCAGTAGAGTCTTTGGATTTTTCTTTCACAGGTTGACCATAGTCTCTAGTTGTTTCGGGATGAAGTAACATCAACAAACCATACATAGTATTTTTTATTTTTTTTCCTTTTTCGAGATCTTCAGGTTTTCTTAGCGGTTCTTTAAAACCTTTCATACTATCCATGAAAACTTCCCATTTTTTTAATACCTTATTTTCAACTGTTTTGTTCATTTTCGGTGGTCTGGGAACGCCATAATGCCTGTATGACATCGACCCTTCCTGGGAACCGTAATGAATACCAGACTTCTCAATCTTTTCCGAATCTTGTGGTTTTTTATTGTTAATAAATTCCGCTTCCAATTCAGCTTCTCGATTATTATCAAGTTTATGATCTGCGCTTGGACTACCAATAACTACTTTGTCAGGTTTTACTGTGTTTTTCCTGACACTATCTGCCTGCTTTTCGTTTGCTATTTTAGATACTTGTTCTGGTTTTGTGTAGGTGATGGAATCCGACCCCCCTATTTTCTTTGCTATTTCACTAAATTTTCCACTAGACTGCGCATCTTCACTTCCCATGGATTCCACTATTTTGCCATCTTTTTTAACAAAACGACTAACAATCCTTCCATCCTTTTCTGCTTCAACTACTTCTACATCGCCACCTTTATCCTCTGTCCTCTCTTCGTAGGTTCTCAATACTATTCCATCTTTTATTTTTTTAAATTTGTTGGATAGTCTCGAAGCGTTAGAGGGAATATTAGAAATATTGGAGTTTTCATTATTTGCCATTTCACACTCCTGATAAAAATTATATTAATACAGAGTATATTTTACCATTATAGCTTGGATATTACAAATAAAAAGCCCCCGACATAAAGGAGGAATGTCGGGGGCCAAGTTTATCGATCGGTTTCATAAAAGAACGATAAACATTTTATACTGTAGGGATGTTAATACCAAGTTTTTCCAAATCTTTTTGAGCATGAGCTAACGCTTCATCTGTTTTGCATGCACTGATTGTTGCAACAACATCAGAGTTAATCTTTTTGTTGCCATTTCTTTGCTCAGAAATTAAATATTGCAATGTATCAGATTTATTTAATTTTTCTTTAGGAGTGTTGGATTTTTGCAATATCTGAACATTCTGATTAACATTAGCAGGTTTGGATGTAATCACTGTTTGTTTTTTCTCAGATGATGATTTTTTCAAAGAACTGACTTCACCATTAAGATTTTTAACAGCTTCTGCTATGTCTGCAACAGATTTAGCTAACGAAGAAAATTCTTTCTTCATTGAAGCAGCCATAGGTTCTGGTTCTTGGGCAGGAGCAGCTTCTGCATTTGCTCCTCCAGAGGCAGCGTGTCTTTTTTCCACTTCAGCCATAAGTACTTCAAGCATTGCCTGAAGTTCTTCGTCGCTTAATTCTGAAGCATGGGAAGCCATTTCTTCAGACATATCACCTTCTTCTCCTTCAGGAGCAGGTTGTTCGTCTACAGGAGCAGGCTGAATATTGTCTTGAACTTGCTCTTCTTGATTGTTTATATCATTTGATCCTAGATCTTCTGATTCTTCTGGAACTTCACTAAGTTCGTCATCTTCAGCCTTAGCCAAACCTGACTTTTTTAACAACTCACCAACCTCTTGAACTGTTTCTAACAATTCTTTCTGGAGTTGTGATTCTGTTTTATTCATATTGGACATTGTATCCTCCGATAATATTTTTTAAAATTATAAAAAGAGCACAAACGCTCTTTTTATTAAATTCCACCAGACAATGCAAAAAAGTATGGTTGATAGATACCAGCGCTTGCGAAAGTCAATGAATCGGCAGCAGCCCCATTTATACCATTCTTTTCTGGTTCCTCAGCTTCGTCGCAAAGAATTAATTCAATCGGTGCGCTAAGCTGTCCACGCAAAACATGTAAAATTTCTCTCTGGAATTTTGCTAATTCGCCAACATGATCGGAAGGAGTTTCCATATAGATCCTAAAACTCACTGAACCATCAAGAAAATAACCAGAAGCATGAGATTGAGTTTTTAGGGCAGCTGTATTATTAGAGTCACTTGCGGCATCTGCGATAATGATAACTCTTAAGTTCTGAGTTAGCCATGCGCTGTCTGTGATGTCGATAAGAACAGCATCTTTTCCATCTGCATCTCTGCCCTGCCATTTAATTCCACTTTTAAACGCATTGGCATATGGACCTAGCTTACGGAGGGATTCAGTTAAACCTTGATAAATTTTTTGAATACGAGGACTTGACATAATTATCTCCTTAAATAGAAGTTAAAGTAACAAAAAAACAAACATTGTCTTAGTTGTTACCGGCCTCCTACCCAAAGTCCGCACAGTAACAGTAATACTAACGAATATTTTATCACAGTATTCTGCTGTGTTGCAATCCTTGATTTGATTTTATCAGATAATTTATCCAATAAAACTTGTAAATAGAATTAATTACTTGATTTTAATGTACTTATTTGTGGAGTTGATTTAAGTTTTGTAAAGATTTGGCTTAATTAAAAAACCCATAGAAAATAACGACAATTCTATGGGGGAAATAAACAACAAATGGATAAATCATGTTAATGCTAAATTAATTAAATCACCTAATAATATTCCGGCCACATCAGCAGGTTTACCAGGAATATTTAATGCTGGCTGTGATTTTGGGAATTTGTTAAGTATTTTTTTAATCTCTTCGTCAAGTCCAGGACCAGGGGCAGCTAAAAGAAGGGCGCTATTCAACAAATCACCTAATAATATTCCGGCCACATCAGCAGGTTTACCAGGAATATTTAATGCTGGCTGTGACTTATGAAAATCATTCAACGATTTTTTAATATCATCGCTTAACCCAGGTTTTGGATGATTTAAAGCATCTTCAATAATATCGCCAAGCTGGATTCCACTGGATGCAGCTGGTAGTCCAGATATATTAAGAGCTGGCTGTGACTTACAGTAGTCATTTAAGAGTTTTTTAACTACAGGATCTAATGTCGCCATGTTTGTCTCCCATTAAAAATAAATAATAGTTCCAAATTATTTTACCATAATATAAATAACTAGATGGTAGGCTCGTCGTCTATCTTGTTTACGGCGTTAAGTTTTTCTTGCTCCAGAAAATCTTCTATACTATCTACTGATACTATATCAGTAACAACTGATGTAGTATCACCTGATACTGGTGCCTGCCTTATTGTGGTTTTTTCTATAACTTTTTCAGCTTCGGCCAGCTCATGAAAAATATGATCATCTATCACTCCACTAATAGGGGTCGCCGATATTGATGATTGATCCTCCGACTTAGTAGACCTCCTGCGTTTTTTTACTTCTGGATTATTGGTTACTTTTTTAACATCATTTGATATTTGTGCCATTTTTTTTGCTAATTTAGATTCCTCTTTGGCTAGCTTAACCTTTTCTTCTTCTGCTTCCTTAAGGGCTTTTGCAAAGATTTTTCCAGAACGCTTAAGAATAAGAAGTCTGAGTAATTCTCGCTCAAGGTCATCCTCCTTTATGGGATCACCATCCACAAGAGATTCCACAATTTTCGCTATCTTAGAGTTAAAAACAATAATCGGATCAATGTCAACACCTCCGTAACGTTTAACTTTAAAATCATCGCCACTATTATCGGAAACATAACACATAAGAGATTCGCCTGTCTCCTTGCAAAGTGAGCGAATAGCGTCATTAATATAAGATGCTGTTGATTTTTCTGTCATTTTTTTTCTCCTTTTTAAATGAATCCACCTAATAACTTGTCACCGCCTTTATTATGGCCATTTTTTATATTAAAGTAAAGATTTTAATTGCATTTTGTGAATGGTTAGTATTTTTCAGGACTTGCGGTTGTATGTTATTTCTTGAGAATGCTCGATCCGCCCCAGGCTATAAATAAGTTTCTCAATGTGTCTAAGCTGTGTTCCTCCAATGGAGATACACCCATTAAAACACCTCTAACCTTTATACCTGGCAACCAATGATCCTTGAACCCGTTAATCAGCATTTGAGCAGCTTCTTCAATTAGATATTTTTTCTCTATTACAGGAATTTCTTGAATTTTGTCAAATGTTTCTGGCATATTTACCAAAGGTTTTTCTTCAAAGAAAGCTATCTGCTCCCCACTAGTCTCAATTGCGGCTTCGTCCTTGGTTTGTGTATTTTTTTGTTCTTGGTTTTGTTCAATTTTGTTTTTTCTTTTTTTTGCCATTCTGACCATCCTCTTAATGAAAAAACGTTTGTATCGCCAGGATCAGTTACTTGTTCATCATCGGAATCTTCGATGTCGCTTAATAAAATCAAGTATATCATGCCAGTATCTGGTTCTTGCACTAATGCATGATAAGAAAACACTTCAATTATGTCAATTTTTACTCCATGTGCGCTGTGCATATTAATCCCAGTTATCTATCCTCACCGTTTCACGATCTGGATTTTCTGCTTTTATTGCTACTATTGTAGGTGCAGTCACCAAACCACCCTCGTCTACTATCCAGTGATCTGTCACTTTTGCCTCTAACATAAATTGAGTTTGCCATATTAGTTGAGTGTCATCGGCTAATGTGGCAGGTTGTTGAGAAAATGTTGCCACCTGCATTCCATAATCATCAAACATCAGCCTTCCACTCTTTAAACAGTATCGCAATACCGTTACCATCAATCTATGTATAGCATGATCTCCGGATGTGGTCAAGGTGATACTTACTTTAACAGTATCAATGCTACAGTTGATTTTGTACCATTTTTGGTCACAAGAGGTCATAACCCTGCAACCCTTAAGGGGAGATCCGGATGGGAATTCGGTATCAGTGAATATAGTAACTGTTCCGTTTTCGTCTCTAGATGCCCTGTCAATCCTACTGGAGAAATCACCTGATTTTATATACAAACCTTTCCATATAGTTTCATAAACGTTCTGGTTTGCAGGAGCAGTTATGGTATTTTCCTTAATCTCGATTGCATCAAATTCCAGAATCGGTGTTGGTGCGTGGATATCTTCTGTTGAAACTTCTCCGCCGTAATCCCCGATAAATTGAACACCCTCACCTTGAAACGATGCAACAACTATGGATGGAATCTTATTCATGTCCAATTCAAATACAGGACGGACCATTGGTCTGTTATTTTTTATGTAATAAATACATTGTTCTATATACCTGGGGTCTACCATAGCAGCTAACTTTGGATGTCTCGCAAAAGGAGACAGCATCCAGTTTATATGATCTGGGTGATCGGAAAGATATTGCAATCGATCTTCGATAATCATACTAGTGATAATCTCAGCAATCGGGAAGGACATTTCTTTCTCCTTTTCGTAAATTATCTTTAGTCCATAGAGGCTGCAAGATAGTGTTCGTATTGGTATAATCTATAAAACTTAATTTCCATTATATATTAATTCCAATTGTTTTCATTTCTGTTTTAATATTTTCTTCTAAAAGTCTCTGTAAAATACCAGGAACAAACATTTGATTTGTTGACTGTAATAAGTTTATACCAGAAATACCTGGATGTAACCATTGTTTTGTTAAAGGATTGTCACTCATTGTCCGCATCATGACAAGATTCCATTTAGGCATACCCTTTTTGTTTGCTTGTTTCTGTTGGAATTCCTCAGAATTTGCAAAAATCCTGGTCCTGTACAACCCTGATATGTCTTTATCCGTGCCAACATCTATTTGTTGCGTTTGTACTATTTGACCACCAGGAAATATTCCAGGTTGATATCTATCACCAAACTTCGTATGAAATTTATTAATAGATCCGCTCATTTTGTCCATCTTAAAAGATGGTCTCTTCATTACTTCGTTAATTCTTTTTTGAATATCTTTTGATCGTTCGGACGGACCTGCTTTGCCACCTGCCTCTTTCGCTATTGGTACATGTAAGTATCTATGACCCTTTTTGGATATTTTCGCTTTCGGACTGTTTAGATGAGTTTGATTCATATTCCATGCCGAAGCCCCCTTCTCCACAGCGCACGCCAGCCAATTATCCTTATCTAATTCCATTATCAACACATAATTTTCAACTTTAACAGATAAAGCGGATATGTAAGTATCGCAGGATGTGCTAAGTTTATTCTTTGCTTGCGTTTCGATTTCTTGACGTATAATACCAGCAGCCATAAGAGTAGTGTTATCTATTGCTCTTGATAAGGCAGATATGTAATTTTGTATAAAAGTGGCTACTACCGTCAAACTTTGCATAATATCCTCCGTCCTAATTTTACCATCAACTCTCTAATAAAAAAGCCGTTATTTTCATAACGGCCCGTATCAAGGAGAGGAAACTGATAAATAAAGATTAGGGGGAATCTTCATCTTCATTTCCTATGATACTAGAATTGCTCTCATTAGTCAACATGTTACCATCATCTAATTGATTTTCCTCGACTGGAATATGTGAATTATCCACATCGCCGTCATTGATTTCAATGTCTATACCAACATGAGAGGCAAGTGCTTGAATAGCGTCACATACAGGGGCCAAAACAGAATCCATCTCTTCACGCACCATCATTCTTGTTTTTTCGTCAACATCGAGAAGTGCCGCTTGCAAAATTTGTGCAAATAAATCAGCGCCTTGTTCTCCGAACTCTTCTCTAGCGACATTAAGCCCGTACTGCACACCAGCAGTATCCATGTAGCTTTTAACCACATTTATTCCAGTTTGGATCTTGCCTGATGTTGTTAAATTCTCAATACTTGAGGAGTCTTCATCAAATACTTCCTCGTCATCGTTATCATCATCTTCTAGCTCTATTTGTTGTGATTTTTCTAGTTGCTGTTGAATATTTATGGCTTTTTTCTGTAATTGGTATATTTTTTTAGTATTTTCATTAATTGTTCCGGATTTATCCAGTTCGTCAAAATCTTCATCATCTAGAATGCCGTGGAGTATAGCTTGGATAATATCAGTATTTTTAGAATCATGTAACAAAGGGCGAACAGGTAAATGATCCAGCACAGATGGTTTGCTATCTGTCCAGTTTTGAGAAGAACAATCAAAAACCTTACCATCATGACCTTCATAAAATAAAATTTTATTAGGATCTGGAACTTTAAGATCACCTTTATCAGTTTTTTTAACCCCTTGGCCGTAATAAACCTTTAGTTTTAAAATTTTCGGTTCTGTTGTATCATCTGTAATTTCCGGTATGGCATTTCCTATCGGCTGACCAGAAGAGGTGTTTTGATCTCCTTTGAGGGCTTCTGCAATCTCATCGGCTGTTGGCGCTCTACCAAGTTTATCCTTCAATACTAGCATATGCGCATTTAATAACTTTTTGATATCATTTCCTGAATTTTCTTGTTTTTTGTCCTGTTCCATTTATGGCTCCTTTTATGATCCACCAGTTACGTTTTTTGAATCACGATAAATATTATACTGCGGTAAGTTTGAAAAGTCTAGCATTTCTGATTCTTCCGTTCTGAACCATGCCTGACGGCAAATCAGCAACTGAGGAGCGTAGTGCGCTTTTCTCGGATAAGCAGCATTGCCCAGCTCGTTGCCAGGAGTGATCCTAAGAGAATGAGGAACATTTTCAACAATGTACACTGGTTTAATCCAATAAACCACTGAAAGTATATCACCCTTACCATTATTGAATTCTGGCTTAAATCCTCCATCCAGCCAAAATAACTTTCCATCTTGTACAATAAAATCCTGACCTTCGTGATATTGCCTATTTTTATCCGCTAAATAATCCACACCTTCGCACCTAAAATTTAATTTCATTGGGCCGTTTGGATTATATTCAGACATTTGATTGGTTAAAGTAGAAATCGAACTTCCATCCGAGGTTGATTGTATTGTGATCACATCGTATGGTCTGAAAAACGCATGCTCGTTATCTCCATCGTCATAATGACCCGACACATTTATCAAAACACTTCCAAGAGTCCAGATTCCTTGAACATTTAATTGATCAGAAATCTTAAATTGTTGGGTAACAACCCTTAATTGGCGCATTGAGTAATATCTATATCCAAGTTTAGCAGCATTTGTGTTAGGATTGACCCCACCTGCAAACGTTTCTCGATCTGGATTAAGCGCATGTTTATAGTGTAAAGCCACTATACCTTTAGTTTTTAATAAAGATTCTGTCATATCTGGATTAAATGCAGCAACAGGCGCGACATTGGGTAAAGAGCCAAGATTAATTAAACCTTGCTCGTTATTCACATCATTATAATTTGGTCTAGGCATACAAACTCCATATAATTGTCACAGTATTTTATAATAAACACAATAACCTAACCTCTCCTTATTATATAGTATGCAATATTTGAATACAACTAAAAAAATCAAATATTTACGGTTTTTATAACCATTTGAGATCATTATATATGATATATTCAAGAAATATTTTATAAAAGGTGCTAAAGTTTTATTTAATTATTCCGATATGAATAACGTGAATATAGTTAACATACATTAACATGCGAAGGAGCTATTATGGGAGACAAGCAAAAAAAACCATCAATTATTCAAGAAATAGAAAAAGAATTTCAAGAGGTGTTTACTTTATTTGCGGAAGCGAGAACTAGAATGGATCAAGCTGCATTTCTGATGCGTAAAGTACGATTATTGATGAGCACCAGATCGGCATATGAAGCGATTATGGATCAAGACGATGGTGATTCTTATATTAAAACCGAACGACTGTTAACTGAAATTGATGAAAGTTGTATGCTCTGGAGGAGTTACATGGTCGAAATAGAAAAAGAGCAGATAAAGAAAACCACAAAAAACCCTATTATAGATTATAATTTAAGTTCTAAATTTCATTAATCAATCACATCCACCAACTTAGAGCGTAGTCCTTGTCCTTATTCTCGATTCCGGAGTGTGTCCTGTTCCATTCTCTTACGTTGTTTATACACCTGAGAAAATCATTAGTACTCCGTGTTTTTTTGGAGGGCCTGTGGGCTTGTCGCTCATGTAGCCTTTGTATGATTTCTTCGTTATTTAATCCAATGGATATAAAATAACGAACATCATATAGCATTCTTTTGTTACTAGTTCCCTCGTCCCATCTTACCCACTCTGGATGAGGTAGCGCATTTCCAACCCAGTTGATAGACTCTCTGAGCCTCTCACCAGCACCATATGTTTTAGGGAATTGACCTTTAATATAAAAATCATTCACCTTAGATAGTATATCTTTTTCTATCAATCGCTTAATTATTCTGCTTATGTCAAATTGTTTGCATCCCAATTCTTCTGCCCATTTTTTTTGAACAATTTTGCATTCGTTTTTTATTAACCACCCAATATTAGAAGATATCTTAAAGGACAATTTATCTATAGGCACGCAAAAGCCATTTGGAAATAAATCTTTCAATATGGCCTCGATAGAGTCAACAAACACGTCTGGTTTAAACTTATTGGGAATTGCCTTCTTGGAAGAAATAGACACTACATTTTCCGAAGGAATGAAATTGGGTCTTGGTCTTGCAATTTCTTCATAATATTGTTTATCTGCGTTGTCGTATTTGTTATTTATCCAACCTACCACTTGCCAAAAAGATCCATCTTCTTTTATGTGGTTTTTATTAATGCTTCCTGGTATTCGAATTTTGTGTTTCCCGTAATGCTGACTATAGTAATTCGTGTCTATCCCGCTTTCCAGGAATTTATTATACAATTCAACGTAATCGTTTGTCGGCTGCTCTATACCTGCCCATTTGTACAACAGCCATAGAATTTTTTTCTGCGGCCATTCGTTATATTTCCCTGAATACAGAGAATGAAAATTGTTTGGTCCTGTCTGAGCAACATAATACGGAAGAGGCATATTCTTGGCAATGTGAACTGTCAAAAAATCTTCTATGGTATTAATACCCTTCAAGTCATCATAATCTATAACAAAGGATTGTGTTTTTCCGTTATGTTCCCATGATTCGCGCATATTGCCTCGTGAATCTGGTTTGCATGTTTTGATTAAAGGATTAACATATACCCACAACTCTATATCAGTGTGCCCCTTTTTTATAGCTGACTGAACAGTCTTGGATAAGACACAAGAGGATGTTAATCCAGTTGATATGCTATGCATGTGATACCTTAGATTTGTAGTATCTGACAAAAAAGCACACACACGATTAACGTCAATAGTGCTAGATAATCGAGATACTGGAAATTTATGATACCAAGCCAAAACGATCCCCTAAAAAAGACTAAAGAACACAACAAAGTGTTCCATTTCAAACTACATGTTTATTAATTAAGGGTCAAGTAAATGTTGATTTGTTTTATTTTTTCAAGTATGGTGTTATTCAGGGTAACAATTTTACTCATGGGGGTTTTTATGATACGATCGCATGATGATTTAATAAGGATAGAAGTTGTAAAAAATATTAATAAATTTTCGCCAGTTATTGCCGATTTTAGTATAATTGATTTGCCTGCTAATGTAGATGAAGCAAAATTTATATTGTCAAACATATTTAATAACTCTAATTCTAGACACATAATATTGATACTCAACAGACAAAAAAGAAAAGATAGAATTGATTCAGTTGTTAACTTGAGTATAGCACAAAAAACTGGTTTTGAATACCTAGATACTGTATCAATTTGGTACGAACGCCCAAGTACATGCAGTAATAATGGATTTTTGCCTGTTTGTGAAATTGGTTATATTTTTTATAAAGGACCGCTCCCAGATTTAAAAACAACAAATTGGTTTGCTGACGAAAAAAGCAATGCGACAAATTTATGGAATGTTTCTTCCCAACCAAATGAACCAAGATCAGTAACATATTATCAAAAATTCGCATGGGAAATTCCATTATTAATGATGAGTATGGTAAAACCTTTAGAGAATCGCAGATTCATATACAATGTAGAAATATCAGAACCTGAATATGAATCATTGTTTCAATTTTGCCGTTATCATAAAATTGCTGTTCAACTTTATTCAACTTCTGATGCAACATCACTGCATATCATCAGGAGCTATAATACAAATTATACCACAACCAAAAAGTAAATATTGACAATTAATAAAATCAGAACATAATATGGAATTGGAGGTGTCGTAAATGAAGCCAACAGTAAAGATAGGAAAAGATGCAATTGAAGAGATGTCTAATGCTCTGAATTTGATTTCTTGTGCCGTAAAGAGCACTTTAGGCCCAGGCGGGAGACCGTGGGCTTTTGATCGCGCCGATATATCTGGAAGATTATCACCTAGCTTCTCTAAGGACGGATTAACAGTGTTGAGGTCAATTGGATTTGTTAATAGTCCAGCATCTGAAGCTGTTTTGGCGTTCTGCAAACAAGCTGCGAGTCATAGCGTGTTGGCATCTGGCGACGGTACAACAAGCACAATCGTCTTAGCAGCTGAAATAGCGAATCAGGTATTAAAATCTAATCACAAGTGGCCTCAATCCTTTGCTAGGCAACTCGAAAAAGAAGCACAAAAAGCAATAGAAGCAATACGATCTGAATCAGTAAAAAATGATGACGTTGTTCGCGGTGTTGCTATGACTAGCACGAATGGTGACGAGGAGTTGACTAATGTTGTCATCGAAGCTATCGGAAGATCTAGCGCATTTGGGGCAATCCTTTGTGAGAAGAATCCGACTTTAAGGGAGCGGTATAGAGTAACATCTCAGGATGGTTATTCCCATTGCATGGGTTATGATTATAACAACACACTTGCTCTTAGTGCGTCACCATCTGCAGCATCAAATGAGGCAATAATATGGGAAAATCCATCAGTTATTATTTTTAATGGCAATCTTTTAATGGAAAAACAGTTAGATCCTATTATCAGTGCATGGAATAATATCCTCAAAACGGGTGAAAAATCTAATTTAGTTGTTGTGGCGTATGAAACATCCGACGAAATTGCGAACAAGCTGCTTGTAATAAACAGGACACTAGCATTAGAAGGAGTTGCCGCATTTATTGTTAAACCTAGACTGTCCGCAGAATTTAATTCCGGATTACAAGCGCTTAGGGATATTGCTTCTTTTTGTGGCGTTAAAGAATCTTTTATTGTTGATGGAGGGAATTATAAATCTGTTAACAAAGACTACTTTGGCTCGTGCGACAAAATAAAAATATCAACAAACAATACTGTTTTTATAGGAAGGTCAAAAGAACATTGGGTAGATATCAGGATTCATCAAAACATGAATATCGCAAATGACGCAAGAAGTTATGCCGATAAAGAATTGACAGTAAAAAGAAACGCCCAGCTGACTGAAGGTCTTGTAAAAGTTGAAATTGGTTGTGGTCTTCTGCCTGATTTACAAGAACGAGCCGATAGATTTGATGACGCATCAAAAGCTGCCCAATCGTGCATGAGAAATGGCGCTTTGCCTGGATGCGGATTCAGTTTTATCAGGGCAGCGCATCTTATAAATGCATCAGATGCGTTAAAAAATGCGCTATCAACAATACACGATAATATAATGAATAATTTCGGCTTAGAGTCAATGGCTCACTTGTCAGATAAAGGAACCACGGTGCAATTATACGAGGACAGCAACGGGGCTGCACAATTCAAGATTGGTCCTGCATCTGAGTTGAGCATATATGATGCTGCCGATACTGTTTGTGCTGTAATTAAAAATGGCGTAGACCTTGGTATGAAGATTGCTATTTTAGGTGGTTACAGTCTTAGAGACGGGATAGGCTTAATAGTTGAGGATTAAAAAATGGCATATCGTGAATACAGATGCGAATACTGCGGCAGATCGACTTATGCATTCGAAAACGAAGAGCACAAAATACGATGCAATAATTTGCGCGAATCTTGTTACAATGCAGTTAAACGCTCGGACTCTTTCTTTATGGCTTGGAAAAAAATGCCACCAAATCCGACAGTTATACATCAAACAGAATGTTTTATGTCAGAGCCAGTGCTCGATTCTATGGACACGGCAATAGAGTTAGACAGAATTTTAACAAGAGAAAAACAACACGAAAGAGAGTTGAAACTAACAGAGGATGCGAGGAAAAATTTATGACATATCACCAAAACAAACAAAGTAACGTGACAACTAGTTACTCAAAATTTGATTTTGAAACTATATGCGCTGGCGTGTTGTTTTTAGTTAATCATCCGACACATTTAGAGAAGTTACATCCTTTTCTTGTGCCAGAGTCATTCTTTTTTGGCGATGATAACATTCAAATTAAAGCTTTAAGGATTCTTGTTAAGGTTCTTCTTGAGATACGCAAGAAAGATGGAATAGGCTCCATGGATGCAATTTACTTTCAAGCAAAGTTAAGACAATTAATGGATAGTGACGATAATTTGGCCGCGCAAAGACTCTTTAATGCTATGATTTCAGATCCCAAGACGTTAGAAAAATCTCTTAACGCTGGGTGTCAAAAAATATTTATTGATTTTTTAAAGGCTAATGAGATAATGAGATGGGCTGATAAATTTACGCCCAAATGGAAAAGTGGTGATATGGCCGAAGCTACGCAAAGCATGAAAGAATTGACAGTTGGGCTGGATAAGATAAAATTGAGCGCCATTGAAGATATCGTGGATATATCTAGATTATCTCTAGAGGAAACTTTAGGTTTTTTAAGACTTTCCAGTCAACAGTCTGGCGAATTGTTTTATATAGGAAACAGAGGGCTGGATGATGCTATAGGGGGATTTGAACGCAGGGCGCTGCACATATTTATCGGTCCGACAAACAGCGGTAAATCAATGATGTCGCACCACTTAATTTCGCGCAGTATCGCCCAGAATCTGCAAGTCCATATTACTGTTGTCGAAGATAGGCCGAAATCTTTCATGAGGAGGTTGTTCGCAAATTTAACTGGAATTGAAATCAATAGGATCAAATTTGCAGGCGTTCTTGATAACCCCGAGTTAACCAGAAATGAAATATCTCTTATTGAATTAGCAAAAGAGAAGATAAACAAATATGTTAAAATTGATTTTTGTTATGGAGAGTCTATTGCTGCTATTCATCAGCGCAAAATAGAATATGACGCAGAACGAGAATCAAAAGGCTTGAAGCCATACGATGTCGATATTATAGACTACTCGGGACATATAGCTGCAGCGTCTGCCGGAGATAAGATGTATGAAAAATATAGAAATGCATTCGCAGAGAGAAAAGATTTTGCGCTAATACATAACAAGATCGCTTTTGATTTTGCTCAATTAAATCGAGAGGGATTCAAGAAAAAAGAAAGCGGAATTATAATGAGCCATGGTGATTTAGCCGGTGCTTACGACCTTTCTCAAGTTTGTGATAATATTGTTGTATTATACAGAACCAAAACACACGAAGATTCTAATGATTTAGTTTTAGTTGTAACAAAAGTAAAAGATGGTATGCTATCTAGGGACGGTTATTTAGTTGGTGAAAATTTTAAATGCGCTCGGTGGATGATGGATAAACATGGAGGAGCAAAAACAACAGACTTTGCACAAACTGTGCAAATTAAAAGTAAAGACGACTTAAAAGACAGCAACTTATAGGAGGTGCTTATGTCTGGTGATACACACCCAGCAAAAGAGGAGGAATTTTTACGATTGAAAGAAATTTTAACTAAAGCGTTAAATGATAATTTAAAAATATTGGCGATGATTGAAGAGATTTTAGAAACACCAAATCAAGATGATAAAACGCATCTCGATCTATTAATAAATCGTATTAAAGGGGAATCATTAGATGAAGTATAGAAAATCAAAATCGTACCTTATTATTTCTTCGTCCCATCTGGGAATTAGCGATAATATTCTTCAGATTTTTGGGAATGTAGCTTCAACTTTTAAGGCTTCAGTTTATCATTTGGGTGAAATGGAAAGCAAGTCCGAATACCAAATGATCGATAAAATAGATAAAAAAATATCATCAATAGAGAGTAAGATAGAGAAATTTACGGAAAATACAAAAGAAGATGTCGAAGATAGAGCCTGCCAGGACTTAAGCGATATGCATAAATATAGAGAATGTGTTGTTAAATCGGTAAAAGGAAGGCTTAACACAATTAAAAAAGCATTCAAAAACAAGGTTACCTTCGTGGTTCCTTCTGATAGCAAAATATCAGGAGATTTATTTTCTGAATCGGATAGCGTAAAGTATGATGATGTTATTTTAAGTAAATATATTATATTATCGGCTATCCAGCCTGTTAGTGATGTATCCACGATCAAGCCCACTAACCGTAATGTAATTCAATCGTTAAAACAATATGGATCTAAATATAGCTGGGTTGTTCCTCATCCAGTACCGTCGGTTATACCATTTCCAAGACCAGGTCTTAATAACGCTCACAACTATTATACTGTTGGAGGTCTTAAAGACATAGAAAGGCCAACAAAAAGACAGAATGTGTACTTGTCGTCTCATTCCCCTTCGGCCATTCTTTTGGTTGTTGACAGTAATAACGAAGAATTTCACGCCGTAACGCTCCATGTTGATTATATTCAGAAGAATGGGTATAAACGATCTAATCCTGTGGTTTTGTATGATGGACTGTGTTTCACTCCAGATTCCGTAAAGGAAATAACATCTTCTGGTCGCGCGGTGTTTGTAACAGATGAGCACGAGCCGTATTACCATGCAGGCGTTCTAGGCGCTACAAGAACACTTAATTCCTTATTTCAGCCAGAAACATTCATTAATGGAGGTGACGCCTCAGATTGCGAGCCTGTAAGTCGCCATATTCTCGATAAACCAGGCGCCTTGGAAGGATTGAGGCTGTGCGATATGTTTAATGGGCTTCAGAAACTTTTAAGGGCTCAAACAGATTGTAAATCTATTAAAAACAGAATCCTTATAGATTCTAATCATCATGATTGGGTCACTCAGTTCGCAGAACTGCATCCACAGCTTATGGGGATGATAGATTGGGGCACAATATCAAAAACGCAATTACCAGAATGGAATGTTAGATTACGCCAAGGCGAAAAATCAATGCCCTATAAATTCGGGGATTATACAATTAGACACGGTGATCAAGAAAGTTTTCAAAGAGCTGAATTAATTTTTGAAAGTGGGAAATATCTATGCGGGCATTGGCATAGACACCAAGCAATAAGAAGAATGGTTTCTGTTGGTTGTGGATGTGGACTGAATCCACCTTATATGAAGAACAAAGAAAATGACTGGCAAAACCAAATAACATCATTGACCATGGTTTATAACGTAACAGCGATAGCCCCTAAAATAGTGCTCCATTCATCAAGCGGAGAAACATCAAGATTCCTTTACCGCAACGAAATCATTGAGACAAAAGCCTTTCACATTAAATAGCGCCACGCTTAAAGCTTGACTGATCCAATTTTTTAAACCATACTCGTTATGGCGGATATCTTTTTGCAAAAGGAGGATGTATGATTAAACTATTGGTAATAGGAGATTTACACAGCAAAAGAAGCAATCAAGATGATCTAAGCCAATGCGTAAAGACTATATCCGATAATATTGCTAAACTATCCCCCAAAGCTATAATTATTTTAGGTGATTTAGCGAATGATCACGAAAAAATCCATCTTTCATCTCTTAATGGTATAGTAAATGTTTTCAATAATGTATGCCAAGAAGCGGAAAAAATCAATGCAAAGGTTTATTACATACCAGGAAACCACGACTATATTCACAACCAGGTTTTTCTAGAGGACGTTCACGCATTCAATGCATTCAAAAAATGGCCAAACTTAATGATAATAGATAGACCAATAAGGATGAAGTCGTCAGATGGTTATATTACGATGTGTCCGTATGTTGCCACTGGTAGATTCATTGAGGCTCTGGATACAATAGGTAGAGAAAAATGGATGGAGTCTACGGTGATTTTTTGCCACCAAGAGTTTTATGGAGCGAAGCACAACAATATAGAATTTAAGAACGGAGATAAATGGGGAGAATTATTACCCCTAGTTATCAGCGGTCACATACACACATACAGTAAAGTAGGAGACAACGTTATATATGTTGGATCTCCATATGATATAAATTTCGGGGAAGAAGGCGATAAAGGTATACATTTATTCCACTTCGAGAACACTAAATTATCCTATCATCAAATGATAAATCTTGATTTACCTAAAAAAATAACCATTAAGCTAACCGTAGAAGAAGCAATTTCGTATGCTCCTCCAGATAACGCTAACATAAGAGCATACATCTACGGAACTACACAGGATTTTATGAAATTCAAAAAAACTAAAATATTTGATGATTTAGCAAAAAAAATCAAGATCATCCCTCATATAACAGATCCGGTCAAGGTCGCAGAGAAAAATAAAAGAAAGGGGTATCTGGATATACTCATAGAAGAGTGTAAAAAAGAAAATAAATATGTCCGGTCTGTTCTTGATGAGATAAGCAACCGCAAGGAGGAATAATGAGATTAAAGCTTAAGAATTTCAAACAACATTCTGATTTTTCGGTAGAATTTCCAGATAGGGGATTGGTTTTACTAAAAGGAGAGACGGGGCAAGGGAAAACAACAATTTTTGAGGCAATATTTCATGCAATTACAGGCGAGGCCAGTGACATATTGCCTTGGTCCGGAGGTAAGCCAGTTGTTGTTCAATTTGAATACGATACAATCAGAATAACAAGAACAAATAATCCACACACACTAAAAGCGGCGATTGAAGAGTCCCAAAATAATTGGATAGATTACGAAGGTGATAAAGCTCAATCTAAAATTTTTGAATATTTCACCGCACATACATCTGAATTCACTGCAGCGTATTATATTCGACAGCGAATGGAAGGCTCTTTGTTATCGTTTGGTCCCTCAGAAATGCTTAGATTTATTCAAAAGTTAGCGTTCGGTGATCAAGACCCTGAAATATACAAAAAACAGATCACCGAGAGAATATCCTACTGGAATGGAGTTAAAACAAATTTAGAAACAGAGCTGAGGAATTATACACACAATGAGATGTCAATATTTGCAAAGATGTCAGAAAAACAGACAAAAATCCCCATAAAACCATCCTTTCCGAGATTAAACCAACAAGATTTTGCAGTTATTCAGGGCAATAAAGGCGTAATAGAAAGTGAAATTAAAAAGTGCAAAAATCGAATAGAATCATTAAATAGTTTAACTAACCATTCTGTCAATAAATTAAGAACTAAATATGAGACAGAATTAAATATTTTTAATGATTATAATGAAAATGCGCTAAAAAAGATAAGCGATCTTAAGCTGGTTGGTAATGACAATGCGATTATTTACGACCTTGTTGAATTAGAAAATCAGATTAGCGAATTATCAGCAAAAGAACAATTTTTGATATGGAAATCGAATCTTGATCAGTTTACTGCAAGACTCAAAGACAGATTTGATGATTATAAAAATCAGGCAATATTGTTTTTGTCCGACAAAAAGAAAGATACAGATAGAAGGATTTTGGACATTACTTCTTTCATTGAAGATAAGACAAAGGTAATGATGGATATAAAAAGAAGCCAGGAAATACAGAATTGTCCGGAATGTGGCGCTGATCTTGTATTAAAAAACGGTAAATTAAAATTAGCCGACCATACAGAATGTGCATCCGACACGGACATCGATAAAACAAAAGAAGAAATAGGCGACTTGAGAACTCAATTGAGTTGGCATAACGATCAGGCAAAAACAATAACAGGTTTTTTAATTGAGGCAAAATTTCTTAAGGACGCGGCGCTTAAAGATCCAGATCCGAATATCACAGACAAAAAACAAGTAGAACAAAAACGAAACGAAATCAGGGCTTTAAAGACAGAAACAGAAAAAAAGGAAAGATCGGAAAACGCAAGACTGGAACAAATAAAGACTATCGAAAACGAACTGTTAGTCAGAGCAAACAGTGTTAAATCCATGAAAGAAAACATTGATAAAAATAAAGATATTCCCACAATCGAACAAATAGAGCCAGAAAAAGATGAATTGTTTAGAAAAATAGACTCACTGCAGGTTCAACTTAGTCAATGTGCAGAAGATATTGCGGAGTACAACAAATATATATTAGAAAAAAAATTGTATGATACAGTCATAGAACAATGGGAAGAATTGCAGCGAGATTTAAATCTTATTCAAAACAAAATCATTGATACCAATAACAAGTTGCAGCATGCAGCTGATATGTGGGCTGGCGCCGTCAGACTTAAAGACATATCCGATAAAGCAGCTCTTAGTGCCACAGAGGGCATAATCGAAGCAATTAATCAATATACAGAAGAGCACATAAACCATTTATTCCCTCATGGTGGCACATCAGTTCGGATAATGAGCGGCACTAAAACAAACAAAGGGGACGATAGAGCTAAACTTGCATTAAATGTAACACACAAAGGACAGCCGGTGGGTAAAAGCATTGGGCCGTTATCTGGCGGGGAAAAGGATCGAGTCAAAGTCGCATTTCAACTCGCGTTAGCCGATATATACAAGGCATCTTTTTTAATGTTGGATGAACCATTTGCTGGTATAGATTTTGAAATGACGATGGAAGTTTGCCTAAAATTGCTAAAAATATTTTCCAATAACCGTTTGATTCTTATGGCACAACACGGAGCCCCAGAGAGTTTTTTTGATGCTGTTGTAGAAATTTAACTAAAGTTTTTCAGAATTATGCCGATGAGTATTTGTTGATGACGCAGTAATCGATAAATAAGAGTCAAAGAGTCATCAAAACTCCTTTATAACTAAGGAGTAATCATTAGAACAAAGGAGTTATCATGGTTATTAACAAATGGACATTCGTAAGAATGATAATTACGATGGTGTGTTTGTATTTTTGTGTCGATTTTTTTTACAAGCATCTTACTGCTAAAAACAAATGCGATGCATCCGGAGGATTATTGATAGAAGGTAGATGTCTTGATGCCAGTGTTATACGTTTTATGGAAAAATAAAAATTAAAGTTTTTCTAAAAACATCCGATAAGATATTTACAATCTAGCATGATTAATTATTACGATCATTTAAAAAAGGAGAAGAGATGAAAAATCTGAATAAAAACCAAATAAAAGTATTTACAGTTAATATTGTTAATAAAATCAGTAATCAAATCTCGAATATAAAACTATCTTTACCCTGGATCTTGTTAGTATTAATGGTTATTTTTATGGCTATTAGCCATAACAAGGCCAATAGCACTGTCGCCAAGACACCAGAAAAAACCGCAAACGATATTCAATTGGATCTAGTTAAAAAGAAATTCGAAGAAAAAGAAAAAGAAGACCAGAGAATTGGAGAATATGTGTTATTTATAATGAATTTCTCTAAGATTGCAATGAGTGATTTTCAGAAACAATTATTAGCTCAAACAATCGTTAGAGTCAGTGGTCAGATTTTTGACACAGAACTCGAAAGACAATATATGATTGTTCTTATCAATAATGAATCTGGTTTTGATCGTAATGCTAAATCAAATGCCGGAGCGGTTGGACTAACACAGGTTATGCCACAGTTTATATCAGAATTTGGCAGTCATTGTGGTATTGATGTAAGCAAATCGGAAGTTTTTGATACAGAGGCTAATTTATTGCTGGGTGCTTGTAGATTTAAACATTTATTGAATGCATATAAAGGTGTTGTTACAACAGCGTTGGCAGCGTATAACGCAGGCAAACATGCAAAAAGTGTTAAAGAGTTACAACAATTAGAACGAATCACTAATCAAGAAACTCTTCAATATATAGCAAGATTCGCCCATGTTACGGCAACGGCTGACGCCAATTTTAAATTCAAAAAAACAACAGAAGCGGAAAACGATGAAAAATAACAAATTCATAAAAAGACTCAAAAGTATAGCCGATGTTCTTGGTTATAAGGTTATCTTCAGAAGGATCAAGGAAATGAGCGATGGGGCTGTTGGCATAACATGCCCAGAAACAAATCGGATATACATAGACCCCAATGGAGATAAAGACATCGCATCTACAATTGCTCACGAAATAGGCCATGTTATCTTATTGTATTGCTCTACTCCTGGTCATAGCAGTATTTACGGTGATACTAATTTTGACGTAAGGATAGCGGAAAATGCAGCTGATGAGATAGGCGCAGCGTTGTGCAGAACCATTGGATGCAGTCATGATTTTAACGATCTCGAAGGGAAAGCAGGTGAATCTCTCAAAGCAGCAAAGGAGAGATACTCGAACAAGACGGAATATATGGCTTTTTTATTTGGTTATTGCAAAGCACTTGGAGATGTTTTACCCTCATCTGAGGTTGGGTTGGGCAATATCATGAAACGGTTGGACGCTGTTTTCTCTGGAGAGATTAAGTATTACAGATCAAGGTTCCCAAAAAGGGAGTAGAAAGAAGGGGGCGACATGGGAGAAAAATTTAAACCTTTGGCTTGTGGATTCCACGAACACACAGATTGTTCGCTTGACGGAGCAAGCACTTGTATTAATAAGATTATTTATGCGGACAAGCTGGGCAGAATAGCTAGTTGCATAACCGATCATGGTGTTATGAGTGGTTTGTCAGAGCATTGGATTGCCGCAAAAAAAGCTAAAACATCAAAGCCAATCAAAAGTATCCACGGGATAGAACTTTATCTAATAGACGAGGATCGTCCACCCAAAACATTCAAAAACGGTAAAACTGAGCCTTGTTACTATCACATGACTGTTCATTTTAAAGACAAAGAAGCATATGAGTATTTTTGCAAACTTACTCCTGTTATGGAAAGTCGAGCCTTGA
>Ga0105105_10000138_pt1 | contig 34435 bp, 35 predicted proteins | sample PPLLaktember2015_4_FD_79108 | JGI IMG/M metagenome (GOLD analysis project Ga0105105, IMG submission 79108) | Freshwater sediment microbial communities from Prairie Pothole Lake near Jamestown, North Dakota, USA - PPLs Lake P8 Core (1) Depth... | ecosystem: Environmental > Aquatic > Freshwater >...
AAAAAAATATCTGTAAAACCTTCTTTAGTCCAATTGATAAGTGAAGTAACTCTATTTCCAGAAAAACCTACTTTGGATAAATTCACAGATCTATCTACAGCTCGTAATATAGTTAGAGTTCCTGATGCATCTTCTATTCTTTATACTTCTTATATTCCTCAAGAATCAGGACTTTGGCTGCTTAATTTAGATACTAAACTACGTAAAAAAATTACCGATAGTGTGGCTTTAGGCGGACTAGACAATCAAGATTATTCTGACTTTGTCTGGGATGCTACCGGTACTACTCTTAGCTTCAAAACCTCTATTGATAATGTGTTTCAATATTTTGTTATCACGAATGTTGATACCAATCCAATTATATTTAATATTACTAATCTTATACCTATCGCTGATGTATTATCTAATCCAGTTAAAATTCTAAGTTTAGACACAGATAGACTCTTTTTCGCACAGGCTGGATCATTGTATGAAATCAAACAACAATTCAGTAACCGTTCTGAACCAATTGTGGGAGATATGGAACAATATAGTTTTATAAATAATACTGTTTATTACACCTCTAATAAAGATATTTCTAAAAATTTAGTTCGTATATATACGATAGACACAAAACAGAGTACTGCCATCAATCTTCCAGATATAAATGTAAGTAGGGTTTTTGTAAGTCCAAATCAGGGACATATTATAATCCTAGATGACAAGCAACAAGCTTGGCTTAAATCTTTGGGAGATAAAACCCCAGAATTTAATCAAATTTCGGATCTTTCAATAAAAAACATACAGTTTAGCCTAGATTCTAAAAAAGCTCTTCTAAAAGGTGAAAATACTCTTTCAGTACTATACCTGGATACAGTTGAAGGTTATAAATCTAGAATTGAGGGTGATTTTGATACTTTATACACTTCTAAAGACATACTTACAAAAGCTGAATTCTGGGAGCCCAACTCCGAATATATAATGTTCCTTGAGAATAATACCTTAAAAGTAGTGGAATCTGATACAAGAGGTAATATCAATAGCTACACTTTACTAGAAGATACTAAAAGCTTTATTTCTATTAGAATTAATAATGATACTAGAACTCTTATTAGTAATCCAGAAAATGAAGTACAATATTTTCAGTTTCCTATTAGAACTCCCTTAATTAACTTCAATAATTAAGTAGAGAAATAATATCGGCGAAGGTCACCGACTCTACGAAATTTATCATTATTTATTCCACCCCTAAAGAGGGAAATTAAATTTAAAGCGAACTATTCATATTTAATAATTCATAAAGCATCAGTCACAATTAATACCATTTGCAAACAAAAAAGAGGGTAATATCCCCTCTTCTATGTAGTGTAATTTATCTTTTTGCCCACTGTGGAGACTTTCTTGCTTTTTTAAGTCCTGGCTTCTTTCTTTCCTTAACTCTAGGATCACGAGTTAAATAATTATTATCTTTAAGTTGTTTTTTTAAAGTTTCATCATATTTTACTAAAGCTCTAGACAAACCTAGTTGTATAGCATCAGCTTGACCAGTCACACCACCTCCAGTTACTTTTACAGTAATATCAAAATTCTCTATTCCTAAAGCAGATAAAGGCTTAACTACATTATTCTGATGATCGGTTAAATCAAAATATTCTTTTAAAGATTTATCATTTACTATAATACTATGCTCTTTTTTACGAGATAAAGTTACCCTTACCCTAGCAGTAGCGGCTTTTCTTCGCCCTACTCCTTCGTAATAATAACTTGATTTGGTTGTAGTAGTTGTGGCCATAAATTATTTAGTTATATCATTCTTATGTAATACCAATCTAGCTAACATTTTAGCTCTTAATCGATTTTTTGGAAGCATACCATATACAGCTTTTCTCAAAACCTCAGTTGAGTCTTTGGCCATTTGCTTATCTGCAGTTATTGACTTAATTCCTCCTGGATAACCTGTATGTCTATAATATGTTTTAGATCCTAGTTTATTAGGATGAATAGATATTTTGTTAGTATTATAAACAATAACTTTGGCACCACCATCTACATGATATTCAAAGTTAGCTATATTTTTACCCATTAAAAGGGTAGCCACCTCAGTAGCAAGGGTTCCTAATCTTTTATTATCTGCATCAATGGTAATAATTTCTCTCTGCATATTATATTACTTAACTAATTCAATTATAGCCATTTTACTAACATCACTTGTTCTAACTGGAGCCTTAATAATTCTAGTATATCCACCTACTCTATCTACATAGTTAGGTGCAATTTCATCAAATAATTTATGAGTGGCTCCTTGAGTCAAAAATCTAAGCACATATCTTCTAGAAGATAAAGAACCCTTCTTAGCATGAGTAACCATTCTTTCTACAAAAGATTTTAAGGCTTTGGCTTTAGCTTCTGTAGTGGTAATAGAACCACGAGTAATTAAATCATTAGAAAGACTCCTCAAAAGTGCTTTTCTTTGCTCTCTATTTCTTCCAATCTTATGTAACTTATTTCCCTTATTCATAATCGTGTGATCCTGTTAATGTTTTGCATTGTAACCTATTTTTACTATTTATGCAAGAGTAATGTCATATTTTGCTATTTGGTCTGCTAATTTTTTTACAGCACTAGTTGAGACACCCTTTATAGCCAATAGGTCTTCTTGAGTAAACTGTGCTAATTGAGCAATATTCTTGATTCCTGAGCTTTCTAAAGCCTTAATAGTTCTCTGAGACAAGTCTAGAGTTGAAATTTTAATACTTGAGGTCTCAATATCTAGAGTTATTTTCTCTTCTTTTACTTCTGCTACTTGAGCACCATCAATAGTTAAGGAGTTAAACTGCTCTACCAAAATACTAGCCGACTTTTGAATTACTTCTAATGGTGTAATTGTTCCATCAGTTTTAATATTAAAAACTACTCTATTATAGTTGGTTTTATCTCCTACTCTAGTATCTTCTACATCATAAGAAACTCTAGTCACTGGAGTAAAAATTGAATCTACAGCAATAATTCCAACTTCTCCTTGTAGATTTTGCTCTATATCTTTTCTAAACCCGAATCCTTTTTCAATAATCAATTCCATTTCAATTTTAGCATCTTTACTAGTCAAAGTAAGAATAGGGGTCTCAGGATTAACTACAGATACACCTCCAGGTAATTTCAAATCTGCTCCTGTAACAACTTTAGATCCTTGTGCTTTTAAGCTTAATAAAGTTGGAGAATCTATAATAGCATCAAATCTTAGAGCCTTAATATTAAGCGTAATATCCAGAATATCTTCTAAAACATTAGGTATAGTGGTAAATTCATGACTTACTCCTTTAATACTATATCTTGTAACCGCAACTCCTTCTAATGAAGATAACATAACTCGTCTTAAAGAGTTAGCAATAGTAACTCCATATCCAGGATTAAGAGGCTCAATAGCATATATAGCTTGGTAAGGACTAATTTCTTGTACTAGTACAGGTGCTTTGGGAAGAATTATATAATTAGACATAAGAGTATTTGATTATTATTATCGGGAATAATACTGAATCACTAGAGCAATGTTGAAATTTTGACTCAATTCATCTACTCCAGGTGTATGAGCTACTTCGACGGTTTGGCTTTTCTTGTTTAAGGTAAGCCAAGATGGGAGTTCTGAGTCTTTTAACTTATCTCTATATTCAGCAACCAGTTTAGATTTAGTAGCTGAATATGTAATTATATCTCCTGGCTTAACCATAAAGCTAGGTATAGTAACTTTTTTACCATTAACTAAAATATGACCATGAGAAATCATTTGCCTGGCTTGTTCTCTAGTATATGCCATACTAGCTCTATATACTACATTATCTAGTCTTGTTTCTAGAATTCTCAGTAAGGCGGTTGGTGTTGGCTCAGCATCAGACAGAGCTTTTTCATAAAATCTACGGAATTGTTTTTCACGAAGTCCATATACATATTTTACTTTTTGCTTTTCCTGCAACTGTTTACCAAACTCAGAGGCAGAGCGGCGTCGCTTTGCTCCATGCACACCAGGGGCTTTAGCTAATCTCTCATCAGTAATTTTAACTTCTGGAAAAATTCTCTCTCCAAATTTTCTACAAATTTTAACTTTCTTACGACTATACATATACTCTTATAAATCTATTATACTCTTCTTGGTTTGCGAGGTCTGATTCCATTATGTGGGACAGGAGTCAAATCTTTAATAGACATGATATTAAGCCCTGCTCCTGCCAAACCGCGAATAGAGGCTTCTCTTCCCGGTCCAACACCTTTAATAATAACTTTTATATCTTGTAGCCCGGTTTTTTTAACTTTTTCTACAACAGTTTTAGCTACCATAGTAGCTGCATAAGGAGTAGCCTTTTTAGCTCCTTTAAATCCAAGGGCTCCAGAAGATGACCAAGCGAGAATATTACCAGATAGATCAGCCAGAGAAACCATAGTATTATTGTAGGTTGAAACAATATAAGCAGTTCCTCTAGAGACCTTCTTTTTTGAAGAAGTCTCTTTTACTCCCATTTTTAATGAAGATACTGAATCTCCCTTTTGTGCTACACGCTTCTTTCCCATATAAAAATTTCCTTAATGATTATGTCTTCTCAACTTTACGTCGTCCGCTTCCCATTGTACGAACTACATTACCCCTAATAGTTCTAGAGTTAGTTTTAGTTCTACCCTTTATAGGTAGCTTTTTAGCATGGCGACTTCCTCTATATGAATTAATGTCTTTTAGTCTCTTTATATTATTGGCAACTTCTCTTCTGAGATCACCTTCAATTTTATAGTTTTTCTCAATACACTCTTTTAATAAAGCTATCTCTTTTTCATCTAACTCCTTAGCTTTTTTATAAGGATCAATTCCTGTAATAGATAGCACTTTTTTAGAACGAGTAAGACCAACACCATAAATGTAAGTCAAAGCTATTTCAACATTCTTATAATCTGGGATGACAACTCCTGCAATTCTTACCATAATTTAATATATCTTATATTATCCTTGTCTTTGCTTGTGACGCGGATTAGCTTCACAAATAACACGAATGACTCGCTTTCGTTTAATAACCTTACACTTAATACATCTTTTCTTAACTGAAGCTTGAACTTTCATATAGTATCTTAATTTCTCCTAGTAATTCTACCTTGTGTCAAATTGTAAGCACTTAACTCAACCGTAACCTTATCTCCTGGCAAAACTTTTATATAATGCATACGCATTTTACCAGAAAGATGAGCTAAAACTTCTGAATTATTATCTAATATAACACGAAAGGTTGTGTTTGGCAAGACCTCGCTGACTATACCTTCTTGAATTAAAAGGTTTTTGGAGTTCAAATCTTGACTTTCGAGCATAAATTATACAACTCTATCTACATAATATAGATGTAATTATACTGTATATTAGTATAATTGTCAATAGAATATAAGATAGTATTTATTTATCTCATATTTATCTGAATTTAATATTTATATGCTGTCATAACAAATATTATTTTCATATTAAATTTATAAATGTATTAGTTATATTTTAAAATTTCTGTTGAATTAAATATAGAGACAACTATTTTACTGAATAGAGTTGTCAAAATCCATCACGAGTTTAGTTACTCTACTGTCAAGCTTAGTCAAATCCAAGGATTCTCCAACACTATAAAAAGACACTGTGGATTTATTCATTGCACCCCCATCTGTTGGACCATCTCTAAATAATAAAAAATTGGTCTCAGGTGGAGTCCCGTACACACTATTAACAGTGGTGCTGGTTTGATTATTTCTATATTCAAAAACATCTGAATTGTTTCTTGAATGCCCTATAAAACAAATTACAGCATTATTTAGGTAAGGCGATACAGTTCTATTCCTAGTAGCCGCGGCACTTATTGTGTTTCTTGGAAAGTTTATATGAAAGGTACCAAATACAACTCCACTTGAATGAGAAGAGACATATAAGGCGTTGTGGTTATTATTTTGAGGATCCGAACTATTAAGTCTATTAATAAAAACATAACTATTACTCTCATTAGTAGCATGAAGACCTGTTTTTCTATTATATATCCAGCCATTCCCCCACCCTTGTTGAGTGGGCGCAATTCCTATCAAAGGAACTAAAGCTCCATATATAGTTCTGGCTCCAGCTAATATAGAGGATGATTTTATTGAAGACCATATACCGTCAGATTTACACTCTATTATAAAGTTAGTTATTGCAATCTTTACTTTAGGCTCTAATGATTGCCCATCAGCAGCTTCCACTGCCGAGATATAGTATATAATAGCAACCTCTCTTTGCTCTGCCTCTTGCGCCCATAGACTAACAGTATTATTATTAGAGTTTATACCTACTAAATAACTATTTCCATTAGGGTCTTTTGGGATGCTGCTTAGATATGTTAGGGACAAAACACTCAAATCCACACAATTGATAATAGGCACATCACCACAAATTTCTTTATATGTTCCTAGTTCTATACCGTCAGGATAGTTTCCAGAGTTTCTAGTAGCATATAAATGTAATGCTTGTTTTATTTCTGTGATATCTTTTTGCCCATATAAGTCTTGACCTTGCCCTAGTTGTCGATTAGGGTTATAGTTAAAAGTATCTCTAATAGAGTAAATCTTTTATATTTATGTATTATTTTCATGTATATTATTATACTATAAATTTGTCAAAATTTTAAATAAAAATAAAATACCCTTCCTTCTCCTTCTTAACTCTGTTAGTGTAAAGGGGGGTAAGAGTACTTTATTTTGCTCTATTTCTGATAAACTCTTTGTATATTTCGAGTTTACCAGAAAATAGATATCCTTATCTAATCTTTGGCTAACGCCTTTTTATTTTTACCAAAAGTGCAATGTTTATGAATGTTGCTTTGTTTATATTTTACTTAAACGATTATTAGTTTAGGTTTGGGTTTATGATTGTAAAGATTAGAGCAAGAATTCAACCACAAGTATTTATATAACTTTATTAAAATTTTATACTTGTGATTGTATGATTACTCTTTTATCCTCACTCTTATATTTTATCAAAGTAAGGAATTATGTACTAGAGAAGTTATCCACAATTATTTAATTTGTTCTAAAATATATCTCATTGAGTCTTGAGAAGATGCCAACAAAATAAAGTTTTCATAACTTGACACATCAATTGAGTCACTTGGTGAAGTATAGTTATAATAATAATTATTAAAGACTTTGCCAGAGTTATTAGTAATAGTTGATGTTTTTATTTGTGGGTTATTCACTATTCTAGATGGTAGATTTATAGAGAATCCAGCCAAATCACGAGGTATGGAATTAGACCAATTTTCTACAAAAGTTTTAGCACTTTGATCTGAAGACAAACCTAAAACTGCTGCTAATTTATAAACACCTTGTTGATTATAAGCATAGAGTTTATATCCTTCAATTGTACCAATAGATGCAATAGTTATACTCATTATGTCAGCAATGTCTACTAAACTTACGGTGTTACTGTCTTTAGTTAAGTTGAGCTCAATTAAAGTGTCTTTTTTATCTGTTAAAACTGTTGATATGGTTTTACGAATTGGCTCAGAGTCAATAAAGTCTATATCTACTACTGAATCTTGTGGTAGTGGTGAATTAAAACCTAAATTTGGAGTTGTATTATCTATATCTGTTGAAGTATCGTTACTATCATCAGAGTTAATGTCTGTATCAGTAGTTACATTTATATCAGAGCTATTAGAAGACATATTAAAGTAAAAATATACTCCTCCCGAAATCAATCCTAGTAATATAATTACTATTGTTGCTGAAATTAATGCTTTGGCGGATGTTTTTTTAGTCTTAACATCTTTTATATCATCTTGTAAATTGAGACCATTAATGTCAAATTTATTATCTGGAGTACTGGGATCTAATTTAGAGTCTAAAGAAGTTACAGGTTGAGAATTAATTGGATTAGAGTCCAAATTTGAATTTGAAGAAGTAGTTGTATTTTTTAAATTAGTATCTAAAGGTAAATCTATACTATCATCTAAAACTGAAAATCCTGATTTTGGCTCAGAGATTGCTCTACTTGGAGGATTAAAACTAGTATTAGAACTGACATTAGGACTAGTACTCATATTACTCCAAGAATAATTAGATTCATTAGAAGCTAATGTACTATCTTTTTTTTCTACTGCTATTTTGGATGGTGTGTCTGTTGGGATAGAAGCAACATTATTAGTTATCTCTGGTCTTGCTTGTACAAAATTTCCAGATTGTTGCAATCTATCTTGTGGATTAGAACTCCATAAATCTAAGTCTTTTTTGAGTGTTCTTAGAGTTCCTGGTATTTGATTTTGATTTTGATCTGCCATAATTTTATAATTTATATGTTTAATAACTACTCAAGATAAGGTATTAAGTTTATTCTGCCCTCTGTATCAACTTTTTTAATTTTAACCCTTATACTTTGATTTAATTGTATCACATCTTCTATATTATTTATATGTTTATCTGAAAGTTCAGAAATGTGTATCAATCCATCTAGGCCTGGTTTAATATTTATAAAAGCTCCAAAAGGCATAATTTTAATAACCCTACCCTCAAATATATCTCCTTCTTTTGGGACATACACTAAGTCTAAAATTTTATCTTTAGCTTGCATTACCATAGATAAATCTTCTCCTGTTATAAAGACTTGTCCATCATCTTCTATATCTATTTTTACTCCAGTAGCATCTATGATGGCATTGATTGTCTTGCCTCCGGCTCCGATTACATCTCTAATTTTAGTAGGATTAATTATAAAAGATTCAATTTTTGGAGCATACTTAGAAACTTCTGATCTAGCTTCTGATATAGTTTGAGATAAAGTGTCAAGAATTTTTAATCTTGCTATTTTTGCTTCCTCCAAAGCTTCAACAAACATTTCTTTTGACATCCCCTGTCCTTTGATATCCATCTGGATTGCGTTGACACCATTATGTGTACCAGCAACCTTGAAGTCCATTTCGCCAAAGTGATCTTCAGGTCCTTGAATATCTGTTAAAATTTTATATTTACCATTTTGTTCTACTATACCCATAGCTATCCCAGCAACTGGAGCTATTATAGGAACTCCTGCTGCCAATAAAGATAAGGTTGATGAACACACACTAGCCATAGAAGAAGACCCATTAGATCCCAAAACTTCGGTTACTATTCTAATCGTATATGGAAAATCTTCAATATTAGGTAAAACTCCCTCTAGAGCTTTTTCAGCTAATGCCCCATGCCCTATCTCTCTTCTACCCGGCCCTCTTAACTGCCCCACTTCACCTACAGAGAAAGGAGGAAAATTATAATGATGCATAAACCTTTTTTTGATTTCATCTTTCATCTCATCTATAATCTGAGCTTCTCCGGGAGAACCTAAAGTTAATATAGACAAAGTTTGAGTAGCACCCCTATTGAATAAAGCTGAACCATGTACTCGTGGTAAAATATCTATTTCTGAACTTAATTCACGAATTTGATTTAATGCCCTACCATCTGGTCTTAGCTCCCTCTCTAAGATACCTTCTTTAAAAACTCGATTCAATTCTTGGTCTAGAGTATATTCTACTAAATCTCTATGTTCTGGATAAGCTTGATTTAATTCATTTAATAACTGATGGTGAGCTTGTTTAGTAGAGGTAATATCTCCATATACTGCAGGTTCTAATTTGCCATTGACTATATATGTAATTCCTTCAACAATCTCTGCGTTGGATTCTGGTTTAATTAAAATTTGTTTTTCAAGACCTATTTCTGAGATAATATTATTCTGGAATTGTATCATTTTATCAATCTCAGAGGATACTTTAATAAAAGCCTCTAAAATAGTATTTTCTGGGATTTGACTTCCTCCAAACTCCATCATAACCAATCGATTTTCGGAGTTTAAAGTAATAATAGTATCAAAGTCTCCAGATTCTCTTTGCTCAAAAGATGGGTTTACAATAATTTCATCATCCACCATAGCCACTCTCAAAGCAGCTACCGGCCCATCCCAAGGAATATCTGAAATAGATAAAGCTAATGAAGCTCCAAACAAAGCAACAGCATCTGGATCATTACTATCATCCATAGAAAGAGTAGTAACTACCACCTGCACTTCATTACGAAGTGATTGGTCGAAAAATGGACGAATAGCTCTATCAACCAACCTCCCTGTTAGAATAGAGTCATCACTAGGACGCCCCTCTCTCTTTACAAATCGACTACCCTTTATTTTGCCATTAGCATAAAATTTTTCTTGGTAATCTACGAATAATGGTAGATAATTAGAACTAACTGGCTTATTAGACATTACTGCCGTAACCAAAACAGTAGTCTCTCCCAGAGAAACCACAACTGATCCATTGGCTTGTTTTGCTAATTTACCAATTTCTACTTTGAGATTTTGTCCTGCTATTTGTGTTTGATATGTTTTGAAGTTCATATAAATAGGGTGAGTCTATGCTCTAAGCCCAAGTTCTTTGACTGTTTTTTCAAATAAACTTAAGTCTGTTTTTTTCAAATAAGCTAAAAGTTTTTTACGTTGAGAAACTAATTGAATCAATCCCTTTCTAGAGTGAAAATCTTTACGATTTATTTTTAAATGCTCGGTCAAATAGAGTATTCTCTCTGTAATTAAAGCAACCTGTACAGGAGCTGATCCATTATCTCCTTCATGTACTTGAAATTTATTAATAATCTGACCTTTTGAATCTGAATTTAACATAAATTAAAATATATTACCTTAGTAGTTAGTATAAATATATCATAATTTGAATTATATTGCAAGGGGAGAAGTTAATTGTAATTATGCGCCCTTGCTTGAGGCACAAATTTCATAGAGGAAAATGATCTTAAAGTTACATATGTTTTATATGAAACTTGTAATAATCAAAAAGCTCCCCAAACAAAAGGAGAGCTTTTTGAAGTGACTAAATGTTATTTAGACCACTTAGATTTACTAGCATTCCAAGCTCCAATACCTCCACGAGAGATTTTGAAAGCCATAGCCTCAACATTAGTTTTGGCGTCAAACGGAGTTACCCATTCTCTACCCATTTGTTTCAATGTTCCTGCCCAAGTACCTCGAATAAATTGTCCACAACCAGAAGCGGTAGAGTTTTTATTCTTAGCAAGAGGATTCCCTCCAGACTCAGACTTAATAATTCTAGTCATCAAGTCAGCGTCTACTCCATATTTAGCAGACATCTCAGGCACATAATCAAAACATGAACCTTGTGCTGGGATATTGCTTAATTCAGCCTCTACTGAAGCATAGAAAGAAGTTTTTGTCTGTACTGTAGCTTGAGCTTGTTTAGGTTTTTCAGGCTCAGGTTTAGGGGTTATGATAGTCTCAACGGGATTAACTCCATTGATAACTGAGTTGGTCACTTCTAAATCAAATGAACTTGCAACCACGGGCTGAGTGTTGGTTGGAATAACTCCTGTAACTCCAACAATCATAGCCAAAATTATATATAATATATCCATTAAATAGGACAACTGATAAACTCTCCCAAACTCTAATCAAAAACAGTGTAGACAAATATAAAAAAGGTCTTATATTTGAGAGATGGAAAACATAATATCACATAATTGACAAAATGTCAATATATAGTACAATGTATTTCATAAGCCGAGGTGGTGGAATTGGTAGACACGCATGCCTTAGGAGCATGTATCTTATGATGTGGAGGTTCAAGTCCTCTCCTCGGCACCAAAGAATATGAGTAAGAAAGTGTATACCTTTCTTTTTTATTTTTTAGATAAGAAAAAACCCCAGCCGTAGCTGGGGGTAAAGGTTAAGTAAAAATTATTTCTGCTATTACTTATTTTCAAAAATCTGAAAACCAACTGTTATAGATATAGTCAATTTTTTAATTTCATCCAATATTATACTTATTTCTCTGGTACGATTGGCATACATGGCGAAATAGCTATTATTACTTAACCGTGTTAATGACTGATTGATCTCATTTATGCAATCAAACACTTTTGCTAGCTCGTTAATAGCATTCAGATAATTCAAACCTCTTTGTTCAAATGGGTGTAATATTGAAAGAGTTTCTTTCAATGATTTGTTAGAAGAATCAGTGGTACTAAGGTTAGAGTAAACTTCGCTTATGAAGGAAAGATCTAGTGATGAAAAGTTACCTATACACTTGTGCCTATCAATTCTATCTTCTTCTAGCTCATCGAGTAACTCCTTAGCTTGTCCAAACAAAGTGGTTTTTAGATGATTATCAGCAACAGATTGAAGCACATTCCAAAAAGTATCATATACGTCTCTAGTTTGTGGATAAACTTTGAGAGCACTTTGATAAGAATCTTGAAAGAGATGATGGATAGGAATCATTTGGGTTAGAAAGGGCTACAACTTTGCTAGAATACCACATCCAATTATTATTGTCTATTATATTTAATTATAGGCGACTGAAAGGTACCCATACTAAATGCTTGGAGCGACAATTTTTCTGTCCTCCTTTGGAGGAGGTGCCCGCAAGAGCGGAGGAGGACTTCAGTTTAATATTATTATAAATAAGTGTTTATTTTAGTATTTTAAGTACTATCCACCCTCCCCCGTCGCAAATAAGATTTGCTCCTGTGAAACCTGACGGTTTCCCAACCTTCCTCCACGGGAAAACTCCCGTTTTCCCGACCCCTTTCCCAAAAGCTATAAACTTTTTACGGGTACTCCCTCCTAAGGGAGACAAAATAAATCTTAATATTAAAATACTATTTAGAATGTTTCTCATCTTTTTCAAAGCCATAAAATTCATAATTAAACACTCACAATTTATAATTCAAGATTATCTTTTCCTTGCTTTTTTGATTAAAATTCTTTATAATAAATGTAATATTGTATACAATAATTAATATGGCTACAAAAAAATTAATTCAGGTAGATAGTGTCTCTAAATATTTTAACTTACAGAGTAAGAATAATAGTCGCTCTGGAGGACAAATGGATGGCTTTCAGTCTTTCAAAACCACAACTAATCCTGTTTTAAAAGACATTACTTTGGATATTAATCAAGGTGAGTGGATTGGAATTATTGGTAAGAATGGGAGTGGGAAAAGTACTTTTTTGAAATTATTAGCCGGTATTCATAGCCCTGATCAAGGACAGGTAACAGTAGATGGTTCAATTTTACCCTTCTTTGGACCTGATGAAATGTTGCATCCTGAAGGTAGAGCTGAAGATGCAGTACTGGTAAAGGCTTTACAAGTTGGATTGCCAAGAGAAGATATTAATAAAATTTATAATAATATTATTAACTTTTCTGAATTACACGACTTTACTTCTCAAAAGATAAAATTCTTATCTACCGGTATGAAAACCAGGTTAATTTTGGGTCTAATTCTAAATATTAATGCTGATATATATCTTTTTGATGAAATTCCAGCTACTACTGATGCTAATTTTCAAGCTAAAGTTAATAATCGTCTCCAAAGATTAAAACAAATGGGTAAAACAGCTATTATTGTTAGCCATAATATGGATGAGATTCAGCAACATTGTAATAAATGTATTCTACTGCACAAAGGTGAATTGGTAGCTTATGACAATACTGATACTATTTTGAGATTATATAATCAAATGTAATTATTCTAGTCTTGTAAAAGTTTATCTATTTCATGCCTGAAACCTTTGATAGTTCTAAAGTCACGATAGATAGAAGCAAATCTAATATAGGCTACTTCATCAAATAATTTGAGATGCTTTAGAACTGTATCTCCAATTTGTTTGGTAGATATTTCTTTTGGATCTTTTTTGAATAAATCTACCTCGATTTTAAGTATAAAATCTCTAATCTTGTCTTGAGTGAAGGGTCTCTTGTGTAATGATATTGAAACTGCTTTTACAAGTTTATCTGTACTATATCTTTCTTTTACTCCTGATTTTTTGACAACCATCACATCTAAGACTTCTCTGGTCTCGGCTGTGGTAAATCTATATTGGCATTTTTCACAAATTCTTCTTCGTCTGACTATCATATCGTCCCGAGATAATCTAGAGTCAGTGATTCTAGTGTCTATATTTGAGCATTGTGGACATTTCATTTGGATTTGGAGCTAGATTTTTTGGCTGCAGACTTAAGAAATGGAAAAAATAATACTGGAGAAATAGTCCAAAATATTCTGAATGATTCTTTACTGAATAGAGATTGTTCAATTACATTCAGAATAGATTTATCCTGCGTTTTGATCACACTTAAAATATTGACCAACAATAATCCAACTACTGAGACCCCAAATAATAAGTTTCGCCACAGTGGTTTCTTAGCTATACTAAGGTTAGAAGCTATGGCTGAGCTTTGTAATGCCCAATTTATAATCAAAGTTAGTACTAAAAATAATGCTCCGTCTCCTGGGAAACTACCAATATTAGAAATCTCCCAAGGATAAACGGTGGAAAGAACTTGAGTAATATACAAAGCAATCGCAAGAATATAGATATCTTTTACTCCCTTTTTGTAAATATAAAAAGATAAGCTTAAAATTAAGACTACACTTATAAATAAATCCCCCGAGATTGAGCTCAAAGTGACTTTGCCAAATAGAGGTTCCAATGCATCCATATTTTTATATTTAAAACTATATTTTTATATTATATCACATTCCTTCAGATTGCAAATCTTTTAGCAATTGCTGGGCTCGGCGAGAAATATGCTTTGGAGTGATAATCCTGACTGTTACATACATATCTCCAGAGCCTCTACCTTGTAAATGAGGCATACCTTTTTCGCGAAGTCTAAAAACTTCTCCTGATTGAGTTTGTTTTGGAATTTTTAAATTTAATTCTCCAGCTAAAGTGTCTATATCTACATTTCCACCTAATACAGCTGTAGTATAGACTATATCTTGAGTTAGATAAATATCATCTCCTCGTCTTTCAAACCTTTTATGTGGCTTGACTGTGATATGAATATAGATATTACCAGCAGCCCCACCAAAAGGAGAGGCTTCTCCTTCGCCTCGCATTTCTAAAGTCTGACCATTAGAAATGCCTTTTGGAATTTCAATTTTGATGGATTTCTTTTGTCTCTTGACACCTGTGCCCTGACAACTTTTACAATTAGATTCTGGAATTACACCTCGTCCCTGACAAGTACTACAAGTTGCTCTTTGATTAAAAGTTCCAAGCATAGTTCGTACTTGCTGATCTATATAACCATTTCCATTACAGGTTGGACATTGTTTGGTTGTTTTATTTTGAGCTCCAGTTCCATCACAAGAGTCACAAGTTGAATTAAGGTCTAATTCTATAGTTTTTGAAATACCATTATAGGCTTCTTCTAAAGTAATATCTACTTGCAATTGTATATCTTTTCCTCTGGCTTGACCTCTAGCTCCACTTCTACTTCCTCCACCAAATACATCTGAGAACACATCTTCAAAACCACCTCCGCCAAAAGAGAATCCACTCTGACCAAAAATATCATCAAAAGAAAATCCCTGAGCTCCACCACCAAATCCTGAGAATCCTCCAGCCCCTCCAGCTTGCTGATAATTAGATCCAAATTGATTGTACTGTTGTCTCTTTTGAGGATCGCTTAAAGTCTGATAGGCTTCATTAATCTCTTTGAACTTAGCCTCATCTCCTCCTTTTTTATCTGGATGATATTGATGAGCTAATTTACGATAAGCCTTCTTGATCTCAGCTTCACCCGCATCTTTGGACACTCCTAGTATTTGATAATAATCTTTTGCCATTGACTTGATATCTAAATTCTTTTATACCAAATATTATACAATATTAGCACTAATCTGTACAGAGTGCTATTTTGATGTAAAAAATAACCCCGGCTGTGAAACAGTCGGGGGGAGGGATAATAAATACTGGTTCAAAATACCCTGCAAGTTTTGCCTATGTCATATAAGACAATCGTCCATGAAACCCAAAAAAGAATTACAAAAGTTCCGCCCAAAATTGGATTAGGCCAATGCCCCCAAAACATAGGCAGCAGGCAAATTATACCGACAATTACCGCAGCTATTGTCGTTGCTTTAAGGATAAAATCTAATCTCCTGGCGTGGTACTTCATACCACGAGAATATGAATCTACATAGGCTGGATAATTCTCTGCCCATATAGAAATGATGGGTTGGGGAAGCCCTCGAGCACCAGCCCTGTAAAACTCTTGTTCAGTCTGATCCATGATGGTTATAGAAAGATAAACCTCTACCAAAATATCACATATTTTCATATTGTCAATAGTATGTATAGGATATAATACATCTTGTAGATTTTGCAGAGTGAGTTTTAATGTGGTGGAGGGGCTTGTGAGCTAAAAATTCCCCTCTCGAGGGGTGGATACCTTCTATCCTTTGTTTAGGAGGGAGACGGGGTGGAAAAATATATTAAATAGTACTCCATCCTCCCCCTGCGGGTACTACCTCCTAAGGGAGACAAAATACAGAAGCTCAAAGGCCAAAACAATCCACCCCGTCCAGCAAAGCTGTCCACCCCTCGAGAGGGGAATTTTTAATACCAAATACAGGTGACTGGGAGATCGCCCCTACGAAAGAATATAATGTCGGCGGGTTGTCGCCGACTCTACTAATATCAATCTCTCTTCTACAAGCTCAAAGTTTCTTTGTCTGCTGACTTAATACTTAATTTTACTAGATTAGATTTGAGGCTATAATATTTTATAAAATTGGTCATAAGTCTAATTCCTAGTTGAAATAATCCCACAAATGGCAAAAAGCTCAAAAATACTATTAGGGAGACCACTATACCCCAGAGTGGACCACTCATCCAAGGGGTTAGAAATTTATTAATATAAGTGATAAAGGCTTGAATTATTGGTGTGTCTCGATTAATAGGAATTTGGAATCTATCGGACAGAGTACTGATTTGATTTTGAATAACACTCTCTCTGTTAATTAACCTTGTATCTAAATTTTGAGATTCTATTTGCGAATCTATTTGATCTGAGACATAATTTCCAACTGAGATATTGGGGTCAAAGTCTGGAGCAATTTCTTGAAAGATAGGCATCCAAGCTTGTATTTGATTCCCTACAAAAGATTCTTCTAGAAAAATACCATTGGGATTAGTTCTAATCGTATTACCATAGATAAATACTGAGGTTAATAACATAAGCCAAACAATTATAGCTTTTGTATGGGGGAGCACAATAGTCTTTACCCTAAATCTGATATGGTCACTCGAACTTTCATTTATATCTCTAATAAACTTGAATAATGTTTGTATCCCTAGGATTAAAGTAAAGACTATAATTAAGGCTGTCATAAGGTCAAACCAAAAACCTATAAAAACTAAAGGTAAAATTTGTAAAATTATAAATTGAATATTATGCCTCGGAGCTCCATCAATACAAATATACCATGATAGTGTTGAGACATAGATTATTCCCAAAAACCCCGCTAATAGACCTCCTAGTATGATGGGTAGACTACCAATTACTGAGTTTACTATAATTATAAGAGTAATCCATAGTAAGAGGCTTATAATTAATTCTATTATTAATAGTTTTTGATTCTGCATATAAAATTTTATTATCTTGAGAACTGCTTTTCAAACCAATCCTGATCTAATTGTACCATAGTTGGTCTACCATGACAGCAAGCAAATCCAAAATCTGTCTTAGCCGCATCTTTTATCAAGGCCTCAATTTCTTGTTGAGTCAGACTATATCCTGCTTTGATAGCTGACTTACAGGCTACGGTTTTGAGTAGTTCTGTCCTAAGCTCGGATAATTCCATAGTCTGTCCTCTTTCTTGGATTTGGGCAATCAATATATTGATATGCTCTTCTGTCTTTTGGTTTTTGGCTAAAAATGTCGGCAAGGATCTTATTATAATTTCACTTGCTCCAAAATCATCTATTTCAAAACCTGGTAATTGAGCCATTATCTCTATTGTAAAATCTTTTTGAGACTGTGGGACACTGATAGCTAATGGAAATAATAAAGCTTGTGATTTAACCGTATCTGCTTGATTTATTAATTGTTCTAAGATAACTTTCTCGTGTACGGCATGTTGGTCTAAAATCATTATTCCGTTTTGATTAGGATATATTATATAGGTGTCAAAAATATGTAGAAAATCGGGTTTTTCAGTCTCAGCTTCTAATAATTCTCGGAAATTTGGCTGTATATTTTGAAAATTATATTGAGCTTTTGGGATTTGTTTGGGAGTATATTGAGCAAAATTGGGTTCTGCTATTGTAGATTTAGTATTGCTATTATATGTCTGATTATATGGCTTAAAATTATAGTTTTTTGTATTGATATTAGTATAGCTTGAATTGATTTCAGACTGTTCTGGTTTGCTGTTTTGTGGTTTTAAAATAACTTCAAAAGCAGACTTCTGTAGAGTGTCTCGGATTAGATATTTAATAGTTTGAAATACCGCTCTATCGTCGATGAATTTGACTTCGGTTTTTCTTGGATGAACATTAACATCGAGTTCTTGTGGCGAGATAAAAATAGAAACAAAGGCAAAAGGATAATGCCCCACTTCCAACATAGTATCAAAACCTTGTTGAATAGCTTTATTAATAAGAGGCTGTATAACTGGGCGATTATTTATAAAAATATGATATTGGGGTGATTTTTTAGAAATTCTAGGATGTCCAATATACCCAATAGCCTTGATATTATACTTTTGAGAGTCGACTAATAATAAATAATCTGGCTCTTGAACTTTCAGTATATCAACTGTTCTTGTTAGTAAATCACTTGTCTTTACATTAATCAACTCTCGATTTTGAGATTTATAGCTAAAAGCTATTTCTGGATTAACTAAAGCTAACTCTTCAATAATTTTAGTAATATGAGAGAGTTCGGTGGAATTACTTTTGAGAAATTTTTTACGAGCTGGAACATTATAAAATAAATTACGAATAGTAATTGTAGTACCTGTATTAGATTTAGATACTGATTTAGTTTCTTTAGTATATGGATTATAAAAGTACCCAGTTGTATCTGATTCAGTCTTAGTTATAAGTTCTACCTGTGAGACAGCTTGAATACTAGATAAAGCTTCCCCTCGAAAACCCATAGTAGACAAGCTATGTAAATCTTCAATTTTCTCAATTTTACTAGTAGCATGCCTTTTGAATAAATTCTCAAAGTCATCTTTGTCAATCCCAGAACCATTGTCTTGAATTATAATTTCAGTTAGCCCTGCATCTAGAATTGCTATTTTAATTTCAGTAGCTCCTGCATCAATAGAATTTTCCACCAACTCCTTCACGATCGAAGCTGGTCTCTCGACTACCTCACCTGCAGCAATTTGATTGATTATATTTTTAGGTAATAAATTTATCATAATGGATTATTTTTCTGTAAATTATCTAATACTTCCAAAGCCTGTATTGGGGTTAAGTCATTTAGATTATATGAATGCAGGGTTTCTAGTAGATTATTGTATTTTTCTTGACTTTTACTTAACTCTAATGATTGTATATTTTGAGGCTGTTGTGAATTAGTCTCGGGCAATAAAGATAATTGAGACTTTCTCTGTTCATATTGAACCAAAGCATTCTTAGCTAATTCTAACACATCTGTTGGAAATCCTGCTAATTTGGCAATAGCAATTCCATAGCTTTTATCAGCTCCTCCTTGTGTGATTCTATGTAAGAATAAAATATCTCCCTCTGACTCCTGAATTATTACCTGATAATTAATAACTCCTTCTAACTCATTTTCTAGACTTAATAACTCATGATAATGAGTGGCAAAAATAGTTCTTGCCTGAATTTTATTATGAATATACTCAATCAAAGCTTTGGCTATACTCATACCATCATAGGTGGATGTTCCGCGCCCTACTTCATCTAGAATAATCAAACTTGACTTGGTGGCATTATGCAGGATATTAGCAACTTCTAGCATTTCAACCATAAAGGTACTCTGGCCCTCTGACATATTATCTGATGCTCCCACTCTAGTAAAAATTCTATCAACTATTCCAATTTTAGCCTCAGTAGCTGGGACATGATATCCAATTTGAGATAAAAGTACAATCAAAGCCACTTGCCTAATATAAGTAGACTTCCCCCCCATATTAGGTCCCGTGATTAGCATCAGAGAATGGTCTGGATCAGCAAGCTTACAGTCATTTGGAGTATATTCATTAATTAATTGTTCTAAAACTGGATGTCTGCCGTCTTTGATATATAAATTCGGCTTTGTAATTATTGTTGGTTTGATATAATTCCAATCTAAGGCTAGTTTGGCACCAGCTTGAATACAATCAATATAGGCAATAGTTTTTGAAATAGTATAAATCTGTTCTGCCTCGGCTATAATAGATTGCCTTAATTCTTCAAACACTATTTGCTCTAAATTTAATAATTTAGCCTCTGCACTTAAGATTTTTTCCTCAAACTCTTTTAATTCAGGAGTAATGTATCGCTCAGCATTAGCTAAAGTTTGTTTTTTAATATAAGTTTCTGGTAAAGTATGATTTTTATACGCATTACTAATTTCTATATAATAGCCAAAAACTTTATTATACTTAACTTTAAGAGAATTAATACCAGTTCTAGCTTGCTCGTTGGTTTGTAATTCCAATAGCCAGTCTTTTCCTCCTTGACTTAAATCTAGTAACTCATCAATTTCTGGTTTATAACCTCTGGCTACGAATCCACCATCCCGAGATAGGATAGGAACATTTTCTTGTAAGACTTTTTGTAATTCTTGACGTAAAGGCTCTAGGTTAAGTAAAGACTTTTTAGCTGCTTGTGTATATTTAGCTTGGTCAATGTTGAAAATTTCAGCAATATATTCAAAGCTTTTAGATAGAAGCAACATATCTCTAGGACCACCGACATTACTAGAAAGTCTAGCTAAAAGCCGTTCAATATCAGCAATTTGAGCTAATAAATTTCTAATTTGTTCAATCTGAATAGGGTTCTGAATATAATTCTGTATATGATTTTGACGAGTTTGAATAGCTTTAATATCTAATAGCGGGAATAATATCCAATGTTTTAACATCCTAGCCCCCAGAGGATTTCTAGTATAATTAATAGCCTGATAAAAACTTTTACCTTGATGACTAGCCCTTGCCAAATTAAACAACTCTAAATTTTGAATAGTTTGAGCATCTAATCTCATATATTGAGATAATTTCATACTTTGCAGTTTTGTAATATGCTTCAAATCCTCTTGTTGGGTATAAATAAGATAATTAAGTAAAGCCCCAGCTGGAGATAGACAAATATCATCAATCTCAAAACCAAAACCTGCCATACTAGCAACCCCAAAATGCTTAGTCAAAGTCTCAATAGCCCGCTCTAATTGAAAATTCCATTTAGATTCTATACTTAGTTTTATACCTAAATCTTTTAATTCTTGAATCAAATCACTATTTTGTGGCAACATAATTTCTCTAACTTGTCTTGAGCTTAAAATATCTCTTAATTCTTGAGAATTAAATTCACCCACCTCAAAAACTCCAGTCCCCAAATCAGCAAAAGCTATATATATAATATCTTTTTGCTTATAAATACTAGCTATATATCTTGATTCACTTGTCTCAGTCTCAAATAAAGCCGTCCCAGGAGTAATAACTTTGACCACTTTTCGATTCACTAAACCTTTAGTGTCCTGAGCTGAGCCTTGTTGCTCGCATAAAGCTACGGAATGTCCGGCTTTGATTAGTTTTTGAATATATTGAGTGGATGCATGATAAGGCACCCCACACATTGGAATACTACCATCTACTGTATTCTTTCGTGCTGTTAATACTAAATCTAGTATTGGAGCTGCTAATTTTGCATCCTCCGCAAACATTTCATAAAAGTCTCCAAGGCGGAAAAATAAAATATCATTGGGATAAGATTTTTTGATTTCATAAAACTGAGTCATCATCGGCGAGGGCATAACAGTATATTTCCTTAATTTAAAGTATATTTATTATACCAAATTATAGATAAATAGTCGAAAAATAATTGAATTTTTAATTAATTTTGATTGACAAAGTTAGAAAAATATGATAAATATGTTTAGCACGTTGTCATCATCTATCATGATCACTCTTCGATACAAAAACAGTGGCGAAATTGCCTATGTCGGGTCTCTAAAAGTTATCCCGAGAATTTTTAAAGGAGGTGATACAATGCCTGAAAAAGTAGTATCTCATGGACTTAGTGATAGTCAGTTGAGAAAATTAGCCAACCGCTACACTCTAGAAGAAAGTCAAGAAGAACCTCCTTTTGCCCTATTGTGTAATGTTGGAGGCGGCAATTCTCTGTTAATCATAAAAAACACTACCGAGATTAGACCAGGGGACAGACTTTTAACCTTGTCCGAAGCTTGGGCAATGCACACAAATAAGGAGGCTATGTTTCTTCCTGATTGAGAAACAGGACCTACCACAGAGCTCACCATCTAGGATGTGAGCTCTTTTTAATTCATAGAATTGAGTCATCATCGGAGAAGGCATTGCTTTCAGTCATTATCTTTATTATAAATCTATTATAGCAAATAATCCTAAAAGCTTCTAAAATAAAAACCCCCGCATCGCATGCGGGGGGAAGGGAGGAATTAGATATCTTAAACAATGGTTATTTCTGACCCTATCTCACCGGGAACTTCTGTTAAGATAAACCAAAAATCTTTTTTGTCTTGAATTTTTTCAAACGTAGGGCTGCCTAGAGAGAATTTATATTTGCCCCAGCGATTCTGCAGAATATCTATTCCTAACATACAAAAATCTCTACTTATTGTCAACACATCAGAAGGAGGAATTAGGAATGTGATGATGGTTCGATTTTCTTCTTTGGGACATGGTGTACTAGAGATAATCCTGCCCATAAATTTCCCAGAAATCTTTTCACTAGACACTGTATCTGTAGTGGGACACGACATAATACCCCTTGGGTGGAAATTTGACTCTAGATCTATCTAGAGTCTGTACAAAGATGAACATATCATATTTTGAAGCCTTTGTCTATATTTGTGTAAATATAAACCATCTACTGAACACATACCCACAGCATAGAGGGAGGGTGGATAATTAGAAAACTATACTTTGAAATTAAATATTATTATAAAACAAAATTTTATTTAAACTTTATCCACCTCCGGCACTCCGTGCCACCTCCTCCAAAGGAGGACAAAAAACTGACTATTGCTTTTTTATTTTTATAATTTGTACTAGGAGAGGGACTTGGTCACAAGTAATTTTCCTGACGGAAAATTCTCGCGACCCCGTCTCGCGGTGTTCGCCTTGCACTTCTTGCAAACTCACACATCGCTCCGACCTTCAAGTCCTGAGCAATAGTCAAAACTGACTATTGCTTTTTTATTTTTATAATTTGTACTAGGAGAGGGACTTGAACCCTCACAGTGTTTAATCACCGACGGATTTTAAGTCCGTTGCGTCTACCATTCCGCCACCCTAGCTGATAGTGAAATCATTATATCTTATTTTTAGAATTTTGACAAGATTATAAAAACACAATATACATAATAACTTAATCAACACAAATACCACCAATTAGTAGATCCATCATTAAAAAGTTCTGAGTTAACAACCTTATTCATATTGAACCCATAAAAGCATGAGTTAAATTTTATGTCGACGAAACCACTGATTATACAAAATTAATAATTCTCTCAATGTTCCACGTGGAACATTTTAGTCAAGCCCCTCTAAAATATTAGGGTAAAATTTAATCCAACCCTTTTTATGACAATTATCCACAATACAGGCAATTGTATCTATAGTAATATCCATATGCTCTAATTTTTGCTTCTGGACATATATTTGAGCCCCCAACTTAAGGTGCTTAATCTTTCTTGGAGTGATATTATATATTGGAAATTCTAAGTTATCCCCAAGTTTTCCACATTTATAAACAGTTTTAACTTCTATGATGTGTAAAACTTTATCCTTTGTGGCAATAATATCTAATTCTGACAATTTACCCAATCTGACATTTTGGTCTATAATTTCAAAACCTTTGGATAATAATAATTTTACCGCTAATCGTTCTCCTAAATCACCTTTGTTTTTTGTGTCCATATATATAAGTATAGCATTCCATACAGATGACTGCTATCAAGAGCCCGAGTCCAATTAACCCAATCTCGCTCCACAACAATAAAAATATATTGTGAACCGGCTCATATTGCCAGAACTCTCTATTGTCGGGCAAATTCACAACATATTGTCCTAGCCCCACACCAAACCATAAATTTGAGCCTATCATTTGAATAGAATCCTGCAAATATAAAAATCTTTTCGATACCGTATTAATAATCTGTGAGTAAGGTAGTAGCCACAAAAATACAATCCCGGCCACACTAAAAGCATTGATTATAATTCGTGATAGAGATTGTAATTTATTTTGAAATTGTTCCACGTGGAACATTGGCTTTTGAGCCAGTCTTGTCAAATATACTAAATCAACTATTAGAAGTAATGTTAAAGCTGTTTTGGAAAAGCTAAGTAGTATTAAAATATGTAAGAAAATTATCAAAATTCTAGAAACAATTCTCATAGAAGTAAAAAGTTTTCCATATAAAAGCTGTATTCCTGTAAGAATAGTTGTGCTGAGAGCCTGTATTGCGGTTAAAATATAATGGTCTATAAGTCCAGAGATGGTAATGGTGACTAAATACATTGTTATGGATAATTTTCTACCCAAACTTTTAGCGTATAACGAAATAAGGCTTAAAACTCCAACAAAACCAAGAATATTAGGGTGTGGGAAAGTACCATATCCCCGAATAAAAATATTATCAAGAATATCAATCTTAGCAACCCCAGAAATATTTACAGATAACGCTGGCTCCACCACAATAGGTAATCCGATATTTTTTTGTAGTCCAAATTGAACTATTACCACAATGGACTGAATTAACATACCAAAAAGAAGTCCTTTTATAACAAATCTTAAATGATTAGCTAAGTACTGAAACCTACTTACATACCAAAACAAAGATATCAATAAATAAAATCTAACTCCCCAAAACCAACTTATAAGAGGATATTTACTCCACAATAATTGCAAAAATATTAGAAAAAATAGACTTATCCATAACTTATCCACATTCCCTTTATTACTAAATGGGAGTCTTTTGGCTTTCCAGAATAAAACTAACCACAATAAAAGCAACGCTATGTCCAAACTATGTAGATATATAGTTGCATAAGGAGAGCGAATATTTCTAATATTATACTCAAATAAGGTTGTTCTGATCAACAAAGGAAAACTAGTCCCTATTATCGTGTATATAAATAATTTAATTTTATTCTGCATTTCATTTACTTTTCAATAATCTAATCTTGTCAGCAACCAAAGAATAATATATATTTATATATGTGTATGTATTTATTATAATAATATCATATTACTTTTTGTGGATAAATTGTGAAAAACTCCTACTTATACCCAAGTTATCCACAATTATTATTAATAAGTCTTTATGTTATACAAAAATATAGTAGTGATTGGAGGCGGAACTGGAAGCTATACCGTACTATCTGGACTTAAACTATTCACTAATTTAAATCTACAAGCTATTGTTACAATGGCTGATAATGGAGGTTCAACAGGAAAGCTAAGAGATGAATTAGGAGTATTACCTCCCGGAGATGCTAGACAATGTCTTGTAGCTCTTGCTGAATCTCCTGAAGTTTTAAGACAATTATTCAATTATAGATTTGACTCTGGAGAACTAAGTGGACATAACTTTGGAAATTTATTTTTATCAGCCTTAGAAAAGATTACTGGAAATTTTGAAGAAGCTGTAAAAACTGCTAGTTCTATTCTTTCTATTCGAGGACAAGTGATACCAGTCACAACCTCTAATATTAATTTATGCATTGATCTTGACAATGGGGATAAGTTGATAGGAGAAGCCTGTGTAGCTGATTCACAAGAACTAATCAAACATAATGTTAAAAGAGTACATTTAAGCCCAGAACCACAAATTAACCCGAAGGCTTTTGATGCTATTATGAAGGCAGATAGTGTAATTATTGGCCCTGGAAACTTTTATTGTAGTTTAGTACCTAATATGATTGTTTCGGGCATGAAAGAAGCATTAACTAAAACTTCTGCTCAGATTATCTATAATGTGAATCTTATGTCAAAAGTAGGGCATTCTAATCACTGGTCAGTAGAAGACCACATTGACCAACTCCATAGATTTATTGGAGATGAAGTTATAGACATAGCTTTATACAACACATCACAACCTGCCCCTAAATTAATAGAAAAATACAAAGAAGAGGGGGAACCAGTTCTTAAAGGAACTAAGTTAGATAAGATTGGTAAAACCATACTTATCGGAACAGATTTAATCGCAGATGGTATATTTATAAACCCAAATCAAAAAGATCCTATAAAAAGGACTTTAATTCGTCATGATTCTCTTAAGTTAGCGGAGGCTTTGTATAGACTGATATAGAATTAATGATAAAATGTAAATTTTCCAAATCTACTTCTTAAATTTAACAACATTATCGAGATATTTATGTTATAAAACTCACAAAAAACTTGCAATTTTTAATAAAATATGATATCTTATTTTCGATCTATCTTGCTTGATATTTTATCATGCCCACTCAAAGTAATCCTGAAAATTCAGATTTAGAACACGAGCATTTAAAGATTCACGAACATTTACTAACTTATGTAGGGGAATTTACGAGACCATTACTGGTATTATGCTTTGAAGAATTGAAGCCTAGAGTAAAAAATATAGCAAGCAGTGAAGTATATGCCATACTTGCAAAATTCAAAGCTAGTATCCTAGATTAACAAAAAAGCCTACCTCATCAGGTAGGCTTTTTTCTTTTTAACCTCTGTTGGACCTTTTTCTTTCATTAGAATCAAGGATTCTCTTACGAATTCGAAGGCTCATTGGAGTAACCTCCAACAATTCATCGTCTGCCAAGTACTCAATACAGGCCTCTAGAGACATATCTTTTGGAGGAGCTATGAAAACCCCGTCATCGGAACCAGAAGCCCTCATATTAGTAAGTTTTTTGGCTTTAACTGGGTTTATTTCTACATCTTGCTCTCGATTAGACTCTCCCAAGACCATTCCTGGATAAACCTCAGTTCCATCTGACACAAAAAATACACCTCTATCTGAAGCTCCATCTAGAGCATATTTGGTAATTTTACCAAGTTCTAAAGACACAATTGAACCAGTAGATCTTCCTTTACCATTAGACATTCTTGGGCCATATTCCAGAAAAGAACTATTCATAATCACAGTTCCTTTAGATAAAGTCAATAAAACACTTCTAAGCCCAATCAGGTTCTGAGTGGTAATTTTATATTCAATATGAGACTCATTATGTTCATTAATCTCCATATTGACCAGCTCTCCCTGCCTTTTATTGACGGCTTCAATAATTTTACCACTATATTCTTCTGGCACATCTAGACTCAATAACTCATAAGGTTCTTCTACAGTACCGTTTTGCTCTCGTAAAATAACCTGAGGTCTACCAACAGAAAATTCATATCCCTCGCGTCGCATAGTCTCAATCAACACAGCCAAATGTAACTCTCCGCGACCAGCCACCAAGAATTTATCAGGGCTATCTGTATCCTCGATTTTTAAGCTAATATTGGTCTCTTGCTCTTTATATAATCTATCTCTGATCATACGAGAAGTAGAATATTTACCTTCCTTACCAGAAAAAGGACTATCGTTGATAGCAAACATCATCTGCAAAGTAGGGCTTTCTACCTCCACTGGAGCAATTTGTACTGGATTTTGTGAATCTGCAATCGTATCCCCAATTTCAATATCGGCAATACCAGCAATCACCGCAATATCTCCAGCCACAATTTCGGTAGCCTCTACTAAATCCATTCCATTATATTTTAGCAAACTAGTGATGGTATTCTTAGTCTGATTACCAGACTTATCTATTCTTACTACTGACATTCCTTTTACAACCTTACCAGCATCAATTCTACCGACAGCCATAGTCCCTTTGAATTTATCGAATTGCAAATTCAAAGTCAGCATACGAAAAGACTCTTCAATAGGAGAGGTCGGAGCTGGTATTTCATTCACAATAACCTCGAATAGTTCAGTCAAATCCTTACCAGTCTGGTCAGTTTCCAAAGAAGCCGAACCATTAATAGCCGAAGCATACACAATTGGGAAATCTAATTGCTTATCATTAGCATTCAGAGTAACGAATAAGTCAAAAGTCTTATCCACCACTGCATCGGGATTAGCATCAGGTCGGTCAATTTTGTTAATAACCACTACTACACGAAGCCCTAAAGCTAAAGCTTTTTTAAGTACAAATTTAGTTTGAGGCATTGGCCCCTCTTTAGAATCCACCAATAAAAGAGCTCCATCAGCCATTTTAAGCACTCGCTCCACCTCACCACCAAAATCAGCATGACCAGGAGTGTCAATCAAATTAATAGTATAGTCTTTATAAGTAACAGAAGCATTCTTAGCCCTAATAGTAATACCTTTTTCTCGCTCCAAATCCATAGAATCCATCACTCTCTCCTGAACAGCCTGATTCTCTCTAAAAATCTGAGTTTGATGCAAAATAGCATCCATCAAAGTGGTTTTACCGTGGTCAACATGAGCAATAATAGCAAGGTTACGGATATGTGAATTCATATAATTAGATGGTTAGGAGATAAGAGAGTTTGTATAATTGAGTTATTTTACCTTAAATTAGATAAAAAAGCAAATATTTAATATAAAAAGGGAATAAAAAGACAAATTTTAATTTATAAATGTCAGTTATTGACAAATTTATATAAGTATTGTAGTATATTATTCTGCTTAAGCAAGCAAAACAATTATCAATAGTTTTTAAAAAGGGCGCTCAGCTCCTTTTTTGTTTGTTTATACTAAAAATGTTCCACGTGGAACATTTTTAGTATATTGTCTACTTTATAAAAACAGCCCTCCGAACAGATCGGGGGCTGGGGTTAGGAAGAGGGGCGAATTCACATCCCCTCAGACTCGGTGAGGGAGGGGGGAGTCTCAGAGGTAGGAAAAATCAAGTCTTGAAACCTCGCGGTAACCATCCTTACAGGAAACGCCTTCAGGCAAGCTAAAGCGAATTCCCCAGAATCCTTGATTGTACCCTGATAGAACTACCCCAACTGCCTCAATGTCATTATCCGTAAGCCACGGGAAGTCGCGTTTGGCCTCAGCAGATAACTCATTGAGAAACGCGATACTGTGTTGATAGGTGTTGGCGGATAGAATAAATCCATTGGACGATTTAAACTCATCGTGAGTTGGGTTGTTTCCTCAGGCGTGAGTCACAATACGTTTGTCGTAAGTCATTTTAAGGAGTGTATGTATTGTACGAAAACAGATATACCTCATTTCCCTCTTTTTGTCAATGATATATCTCATAATATTTAGGGTGGAATAACGGGGGACTTAAAGCCCTGCGATTCATAATTTATAATTATTACCCTATATGCTATAATAAATCTAAGTTTATAAACTTAAATCTATGAAAATTCTACACAAAATCATAATTTGGCTTGCTTATGCTAGTCCTGTTCTATTCTTACCTTTTTTCTTCCTTACAGTTGGTGAGCGAGTAGAGTATGGGAAGAATATGGGAACTTTATCTATTGTTCTATTCATCATTACTCTTATTCCTAGTATGATTAGGCGATTTGGATTGTCAAAAGAGTTTAGTTTACTAATTAAATTCACATTACCTGTCCGTAGGCAATTCGGGATTTTGATGTTTATGACAGCTTTCACTCATTATTTAGCAATGAAAGTAATTCCAGTGTTACAATTCAAACTACCACCTTCCCTACCTGCTTATCAAGCCTTTGGACTGGCAGCTATTATACTAACTTTGCCTCTATTTCTAACTTCTAATAATTGTGCTACTCGTAAACTAAAGTCAAATTGGAAAAAATTACATAGACTAACTTATATTATCGGATGGCTGATTTTTGGACATGTACTTTTGATTAGCCTAAGGGCTGGGGAAGGAATATCAATACAAGCTATAGCAATTGGTATTGTAATGGTCTTAGAAATAGCTTCTTTGATTAAGGCGAGGGTGAGTAAGGTGAGTTAAACACTACCCAAGATGAGAATGATCATTCCAAGTAACTACTTTCCAAAATTTATCTACTTCATCATATTGCATCCAAACAATTCCTGTATTACTTAAAATAAAATTATTTACTATAATCTTTGATTCTCTAGCACTTACATCATATCCAAATAGACAATACCATAAAAGACAATGCAAAAAATTTTTATGTGTTACTACCACAATATTATCCTCTTGTCTGTTTTCTAAAAATTCAAAACATTCCTTAGCCCTCTGCCTCAAATCCTCAAAATTTTCTTCATCTGAATATCTCCAGTCTAGATTTTCCCAGTTTAATTCAATTTTCTCGTCTATCACTTGTAATTCTGGGATGTTTTTATTCCTATTTTCTTGAATAGATGGCCTTTTTCTTTCTCTAAATAAACTATTTTCAATAATATCTCTACCTGTCACTTCAGAAATATACTCAGCTGTTTGCTTCGCTCTAATATAGTCACTACTGATAATAATTTCAACTTCAATATTAGAAAACCTGTCTGCTATTAACTTAGCTTGATTGTGCCCAATCTCAGACAAAAAAGTCTCAGCTGATTGATACAGTCTAAGTTGATTTCCCTCTGATTCTCCGTGCCTAACAAAATATATATTTTTCATACTGTGGACCTGACTGGGATCGAACCAGCCACCTCCTCGGTGCAAGCGAGGCGCTCTACCATATGAGCTACAGGCCCTAATCTAATTACAGACTAGATTATATCAAATCTGGTTTATTTATGCAAGAGGAGAATAGATTATATAAAACCCTACTCGTGATGATGTTCTTCAGCAGCGTCAGCCTCAGCTTTGGTCATATGTACTGTTCCAAATGGATGCTCAGGACCTGCATAAATAGAATAGAGTTGTAATGGCTCTGTACCGGTATTTATAATATTATGATAAATCTCCGCAGGGACATGTACAGAATACCCATCTTCAATATCTTGTACAAAATTTAAATCGTCTTCTTTTTGCCCCATATAGACCTTTCCTTGCCCCTTGTCTACTCTGATAAACTGTTCGATATTGTGATGTGCCTCAAGCCCAATTTCTCCACCCACAGGGATAGACATTACTGTCACCTGCATACTGTCTCCAGTCCAAATCGTTTGGCGATAGGCTTGATTCTCAATTACCAACTCTTCTAGATTAAATACAGCTGGTTGTTTTCCCTTATCTTCAATCATTTTCATAGTTGTAATGATTAATATTACATTTATATCATACACCTTGAGTGGGTGTTTTGTCTATTGTGGGGTAATTCTTATTGACATTTTAATTATGCTTTGGCATACTATTGATATACCCTCGCACCTTCAAACACAGTGGAACATTTATTTAAACAAACACCTGATGATGTTTTTAAAGATATAAATACAGAACCTCCACTTAGAAACAACTTCTCTACTGAAAGAGAATTTTTGTTGGCACTAACAATATTTGAATCAATATACTATACAGCACTTTCTGCTTTTGGGTGAACAAATTACACCCAAAACCAATATACCAGCCCCTCAGCTGGTTTTTTTCGTTTTTAGAAAAAAGTAATTAGATAATATTTAATTTCTTTAATCCGACAAAATCTGAAAAAGCAAAATTTGTTGTGTTGTGGGGATCTAACTTATATCCACCCTCCCCCTACGGGTACTCCCTCCTAAGGGAGACAAAAATATCACAAAAGGCATAAGATTTACACCTCCTAACATAAGGCAAATGCAATATAATACCAAGAGGAAAACGGGTTTTATCCCGTTTTCCTCTTGGCGGGGATTCCCAAAATGTATCCATTTTCCAAAACCCTTCGATTTTGGTATTTCCGCCACGGGAAACTCTCGTTTCCTGACACCTTCCCCTAGTTGTCCTTTAAACAAAAATAAAAAGAGGCTTAATTTATGCCTCTTTTTATTTTGGCGGGGACGACCGGGCTCGAACCGGCGACCTTCTGCGTGACAGGCAGACGCTCTAAACCGACTGAGCTACGCCCCCATGATTAAATTATTATAGCAATGTTCTTGGAATTTAGCAAGAGCAACACTCTGGGGTGGCCAACGGGAATTGAACCCGTAATGTCGGAACCACAACCCGAAGTTTTACCATTAAACTATGGCCACCACACAATGCTTCTCTTACTAACATAATGTGCAACAAAGCTTATTGTATCAAAAAATTATCTACATTGCAAATATAGGTAGAAGATAACTATAAAGACAGAGTCTACTAACTTTAGTGTTAAATTTAAAGATCAAAGTTTGATATTTAATCACCTCCAGCCAAAATGTCACCTCCTCTAAAGGAGGACAGAATATTAAATTCACCATTCATAATTATTTCTGGCCATTTTTGACAATCATATCAATTACTTCATCTCGATTCGAAGTTACTTTAAACAAATTCAAATCAGCTGGATTAATAGTTCTATATTTTTGGTCTAAAGTTTGCTTAATATAATCTGTTAATGGACTCCAAAACTTATCATCGTATAAAATTAAAGGTGTAGGGTCTACTTTATGAGTCTGTACTAAAGTTAATACTTCAAATAATTGATGCAATGTTCCCAAACCTCCTGGGCAGAATAGATATTGATTAGTAGGGCCAGTCAAGATAAATTGTCTAGTAAATGGGAATCTAAAATGAATAGAGTCACTAACATATTGATTCATTGTTTTGCCTGCCTGATGCAACAATGTAGCATAAGCCGGTTTACCAGCTTCAGCAGAAGCTTTATTAGCAGCTTCAGCAATTCCAAAGCCTCCTCCTGTTAAGACAGTAAAATCCTGTTTAATTGCTTCTTGTGCAATATTATATACATCATGATAATAATGACTGTCTTTTGAAACTTTGTTACTTCCTAAGATAGTGATGTTCTTAGGTAATGACTGTAAAAAATCTAATCCTTCTACTAATTCTGCCATGACACGAAATATTCGCCAATTCACACTAGTAACAGAGTTGGTGTTAGATATATTATCTAAAAAGTTTGGATGGTCTTCCGTATTTTTAATAATATCATAAGCCTCTTCAGCAGTTTCTACTACTTTTAGCATTTCTAAATCTTCTGGTTTAATAGCTCCTAATATCTCATGACAAGTATTGTTAAGAAAATTTACTAAGGGGGTCCAAAACTCAACTCCCACTAATATGACTGGGACTTTTTGAATAAATCCTAAGGCCATTTCATTCAAAGCCTGGAATAATTCATCCAGAGTACCATAACCACCAGGAAAATAAACAAATGCCTGAGAAGGGGTGGTGAGCATCACTTTACGGGTAAAAAAGTAGCTAAAATCTACAGAATCAGTGACGTAGGGATTAATTTTTTGCTCCATTGGGAGTTCAATTCCAAGTCCAATTGAAGTTCCTTTGACTTGAAAGGCTCCTCGATTAGCAGCCTCCATAATACCAGGACCTCCCCCAGTAATAACAGTAAAGTTATTAAGCCCTAGAATTTCCCCTAATTTACGGGCTTTAATATAATATTCATCATTTTCATAAGTACGAGCTGAGCCGAAAATAGTAACTTCATTTTTATATTTTGACATTAAGTCATAACCCTCTACAAATTCAGCCATAACCTTGAACAATTTCCAAGAATCTGTTTGAGCTAAATTGTATGGGGTTTTAGCTACATCTTGAATAGTTTTTAGTCTTTCAGTATATGCCATATCTATTTACATTAATAAGAGATTTTGCACCGACCCCTTCCCAGTTCAATCTTTTTAATATTTGATTATAATTTCTTATTCGATTTCTAGTTTTATCTCACTTTCTGGGGGTGTCTCCGATTGGGATCGAACCAATAACCTACAGCTTAGAAGGCTGTTGCTCTATCCAATTGAGCTACAGAGACATTAGTATTCAAGATTATAACAAATATTATAAGTTTTTGCAAGAAAAAAGCTCGTTTCTCATCTTTATAAATACAATGATATAATTATCCTATTTGTATCGTAGGGGCGACCTTTCAGTCGAAAGTGTATTTTCCTGTTTTTATTGTGGAGGGATAAACGTTTACCTCCCGTAGGGACAGCTTCCGCTACGAAACAGCAAAGGCGACATAAGGTAGCAACTACAATTTATAATTGACCTCTTACCACTCAGGGTCATAGTCGGTATAGGTGAGAGATAGTTGTTCTAATAGATGATCCGGGATTTCATTGATAAATCTTGAGGATGGATTAGATTGAATTTGCCCAAAGATACGCCTCAACTGGGTATATGTCATATATAATTTATCTTTGGCTCTAGTAATCCCAACATAGCATAGTCGTCTCTCTTCCTCTAATTCTTTATGGGATACTAGACTACGAGAGTGAGGTAGTATACCTTCTTCCATTCCAATCATAAATACCACTGGGAATTCCAAACCTTTAGCCGCATGATAAGTCATCAAAGTGACAGCTTGGCTGGCCTGCATCCCGTCAATATCTGAGAGTAA